>UEXM01001074.1_pt1 | contig 25039 bp, 32 predicted proteins | sample 1796661 | NCBI WGS metagenome assembly UEXM01 (sample SAMEA4772469, study PRJEB27181) | metagenome | reverse complement strand
GGTGTCATAGGTTTGTATGATTTTACATTACCAGAAATAGAAAGTACAGATCCAATCGAAAAATCATTTAGGTCATACACCGATATTTTCGATAACGAAGACAAAAACATCTCGTACATGATCAAAATATCCGACACAACCGCAACCTCATCTGAATCTGAACTCATGAAGTTTGTATCACCCATCACACAAAATCGAAAAAATGTTGAACGTTGTATGTTACGCATTCAAACAAATCCTTGGAGACATTCTTGTCATTTTGACACTTATGATCAGACAGTCATAATGTTGGATGGTGTTAAGAAGTGGTTGATCTTCCGTCTCGAATATAGTGACATCGAAGAAGAAAAACAATTCATACAAAAAGTAAATGGATTACCTTTCAAGAATCTGGAAAAACTCCTAAAGTCTATGAAAGTTGCCTACATCATAAAAACATCTAAACCTGGGGACGAATTTTTTATACCAGCGGGAATGTATCACGCAGTTGAAAATGAAAACGAAGGAAGGGGTACGATTTTTGTAAATGTAGTGTACAATGGATTTAGTGAAATACTTGATAGAAGGTTTACACAACTCTGGCCATCTATGGCTCAAAAGTGTGAAAACCTTGTGTTTTATTAAAATGCTCATACTTGCTCACTAACAGATACTTTGTAAATGTCATTGGCTCAATCACATTATCACCTGGATCATTCAACATATAGTCAATGTCCACCCACGTCATGCGAAGTACTACATCAAGTAACTCACATGAAATGTCTGGATGTTTCAGTATCGTGTACTCATAACGATTCTGAACAACTTCTATACACTTGAGAAGAATGTCGTCATACTCCTCAATCAACTCGTCAAACATTTGTATCACGAGATTTTTGTAAGTCTCTTCTTGCTTCTCACGATACCACTGCTTCTTCAACTTTGTAATTCCTTTGAAACACATTGAAGCCCTACACATTGGACACGAAGATTTACCCTTCATATACCACGATTTTGTGCACCCCTCACAAAATCCATGTCCACAAGTGAAACGACACCGCGCTTCATTCTCGTAACACACTGGACACTCCATGGACTCTGCAAGTGATCTTGTTCTTGCACTGCGTACCCTTACGGGTGACGTGGGGGCAACGGATAGCCTTGAGCTTTTCGTTCTCAATACGAAGGAGTTCGTTCTCCGCAATGAGGGCGAGATATTCTAACATTTTATTTGATTTTTACTTTTATTGAAGGATACTTAGGTTTTACATAGCACAGCAAGTGTAATCATATCGTATCTTTTTAGCGCTGCCAGACTTGCCATTGTGACGCAATCTGAACTTGGTGAGGGCTTCGCTTGGTTTACACTTAACATCGTGGCGATCTAAATAGATAGTACTACTGCTTGGGGTATTCCACTTTGTAGCAGTATTGCGACAATCTCCAGCAGCATTTCTGTTCGAACATCTATACTTGTACTGAAGCTTCGTCTTCGAGGGTCGCCTAAGCTGGAAATCGGAAATGGGTCTCTTACCACAATCCACCTTGTGACGATCGAGATAGATCATGTTACCACTACCCCAATCATTAGACTTAGTGTATTTGTATCCAGTTTGCGATGCATTCACACCAGGTACACATGTGTACTTGTAGTCAAGCTTCTTCGTTGAGGGTCGCTTAAGCTGGAAACGCTGAATACCACCTTTACCACAATTCAACCTGTGACGGTCCAAATAAATAGAGTTACCACTACCCCAATTGTTATCGGGTGTGTTCTTCGCGGAAGTATTCTTGTAAGGGTTCGCCTTACATTTCGTCTTAGGGTTTCCACCATAGGTGCATCCAATCATGTGAACAGTGTCGTTCTTGTTACCAGCGTACTTCTTCTTGGTGTCAACTGTGTAGAAGAAGCAAGAGTTCCTATATTTCTTGTTTCCATGCTTAATGTTCCTATGTCCCCACACAGTAGCACCTTGGGCACGCGCCAACCTCTTGCATACATTAGGATCGGTAACATTGAATTTATTCACAATACCCGCACCCTTACGACCAGGGTATTGATAACCCGGAACCGCGCCATAAGGAGACGCACGCTTAAACTCCACACCGGCGATTGTAGCATTCGCCTTATCGAGCTTCTTCTTTACATCCGTGGCCTTCTTCGCCTCAGCCTTCGCTTTCTTAGCCGCATCAGCAGCCTTCTTGTTCGCCGCGGCAACCTTCTTAGCGGCATCAGCCGCCAACTTCTTCTTCTCAGCAGCTAACTTCTTGTCGTTTTCCTTTCCGGTAGCATCCGCCTTCTTCTGGGCATCTTGGGCTTCTTTCAATTTCCGAACCGCGTCATTAGAACTTATGGTAGCAGCAGCCTTCAGGTCGTTCGCATTCTTTACAGTCTTAGCGGCCGCTGCAAGATCAGCGTTAACCTTGACTTCAAGCTTCTTGAGTTGAGCTTCGCGGGCCTCTACATTCGCTTTCAGCTGTGCGGAGCGCGCCTTTTCACTCGCTTCGGCCTGGATTTGTTGCTTCTCGAAGTCACTTTGGGCCCTTTCCATCTTAGCAGCGGCATCAGCCTGGATTTTCTTAAGTTCAGCCTCAGCTTTCGAAGCCGCACTCTGTGTCTGGAAGTAGAAAGCTCCTGCCATCACAGAGATGACACAAAGGAAAAAGATTACAATATATAAAGTTGTGTTTCCACCCTTTTTAGCCGGAGCAGCAGCCCCTGGTGGTGGCGCCATCATCGGATTAAAGTCCATCTTTATATATTATAAGATTTTTATATTAACAAGTCGCAATTATTACATTTCATCATCGGAGTCTTCACCCATAGGGGCGGGTTCCATGTCCTCGTCACCCTCCATGTCCTCGTCCATCTCCTCTGTATCGGCGTCACCCTCGAGTTCGGCCAGGAGATTCGCAAGCTCGGCTTCGGTGTTGTCAGCATCACCACCCTCATAACCCTCAGTCTTCAGACGACCCATCAGCTGGAGAATAATGACAGCGACAAGAGCACCGATCGCAACGTACATAGCAATCTTAGATGTATCGTTCTTCATTGTTTTACTGTTACTAAATATTTTTTTTCCTGAATATATATTAAATGACTAGACCTATACAAACCGTCGCCTTGGAATCACTGATTATCGGAATTATGAATGCTGTACTCATCCTGGGTGTGAGTAAACTCAACCTCAAGATCGATACCCCAGTGCTCCACCTCATCGCTGGTGCCCTCATTCATATCATCTTCGAATATACAGGTGGTAACAAATGGTGGTGTACCCAAACTTACAAGTTGTAATGCACCCTCAAGTAGCTCTGTCGCTCCCTAATGTCATCAATCTCAATCTCCAAGTTCCTTTTCAACTCCATCGCTTCGTTTCTCCTAACATCGATGCGATGGTTTTCGAACATCTTGTACTCATCATAAATCTTCTTTTCGAATTTCTTACTCGTGAGTTCTTTTCGGTCAGCTGATGATAAATATGCCCAGTTTGTAAGTCGCACATAGTTTTCGAATGTAGCATCTTCCGAATCAACCTCCTCAAAAATGTCAATGTCAAAGATTGGTGTATGAGAAGTGAAGTGTTTCATAGCAGCTTCCCTCACCTTCTTGGTGATGCGCTGAATAGGCTTCAACTTTGCCAGTGACCTGTTCACAATTTTCATGTCGGCCAGGAGTCTTCTAAGGCATTCCTCATTCTGTGCCCACTCATCGTACCATTCAGGACGCCAAGGCTCATCTTCCTCATCACTTTCACTTTCACTCTCCGTGTCACTTTCATTCACGATTCGATGAACCGCCTGGAAAGGTACACGACGATTATCCCTTACCGGTGGATCATCATTCTTGGGTATGTTGTCATGAACCTGTTTGAGGTTGTCACACATTTCCAAGTAGGTGCCCTCGGGGATCATCTTGGAAATGTCGTCCAGACATTGCATGAGATTTCGGAGATTATCCATTTTTACATAATTTTTACAACTTCCACGTTTCACTTAGGTTTAATAAAATCTGCCAACAGGTACATAGCTGGGGGTACAGATACAGATCCCATCGTGGTAGCGAATGCGGTACTCGCGTCCTCGGGGGTCTTGATTTCACCATTGATAACCTTCGAAATGGAAGTCTCCATCAACTTGTCGACTGTTGTATCGATGGGTTTAATGATAAGGGGGATCGCTGCTAGGCCAACAAGTGTCGGTAAAAACTGATGATCATTACCTGCCATGTGGGCTGCCATATTTACAATTACACGAATGATCGAACCTGGCCAGAATACGGAAGCAAGCATCTGCCACGTTAGGGTTTCCGTAGAGATTCGGAGAGTGTCGGTGAGTTTGTCCTCTTCTTCGGCAGCATCAAACGCCTTCTGCCCCTTGTCAATCGTGTCGAACATGACATAGGAAGCGGCGACACAGTAGGACGCGGGAAGACCCCACTCGGGGAGATATGATGTAAAAGCTTCACCAAGCTCATTCGCGTACCCCATGTACCGTAAGGAAGTTTCACGGTAAGGGTCGACATTTTTAGTTACTGTAGAATAAATTCTGAAACGCTTGTCATTGCGTTTTGTGTGTGTCGATACTGGCTTATATGTAGCTAAAGGCTGGATAGCAAACATTATCTTTTTAGATCTCCAAATCTTTATACACCATCCAACCTGTCATCAGATTCTTCAAGCCATTCAAGTCTTTTCTCTATAGATGTACGATACCTGAATCTAAAGTCATTCTCAATATCCATATAGGATCTACACATCCTTAAAAGTTCTACCTTTGTAAGTGGGAGATCTATATCATCTTCATCGAAACCGTGGATATGACGATAATGCATCAAAACCTTCTGTCGTATTTTCTTGGTAATTCGTTTTATTGGTTGTGCGTCTACCAGCTCCTTTTGAAGATAGGTAATCTGTCCCTGAATGAAATCACTGTCAACATTCAGGGCTTTATCGAAGTAATAGTCATAAAAATATCGATATGTCTCCTCGGTTGAACCAATGGGAAGGATTCGAAAGTCGTCATAATCGAAAAAGTATACTGGATCTGACCTCTTATTGTAGGCGTTCTTCAAGTGTTTGCACAATTCGAGGTAGTCCCCCTCAGGCAAAACAGTTGAATGCTTGTCAATTATTTGCATTACTTGAAGTAAATCATTCATCCTTAAAGATACTGATATTAATTTGTCTAAGTAACTTAACGAATGTATGACAAGTCTGAATGTCAGACTGGCATAGTACATATAGGTTACGGTGCATTTCACAGGGCGCATCAGGCTATGTACATAGATGAATATATGGAAAAGACGGGTGATCTCCGATGGGGTATCGTTGCTGTCAACCTCAGGAATGAAGGGTTCCGTGAGATTGATAACTATGTCGTGAAGACCCCCTCGGAGTACAAGGTTGTCAGGTCACATCTCGACTACATTGATTGGACGAAGAACAGAACTATCGCTAAGCACATGCTCACTCTACCCAGTGTTCACCTCATCACAGTCACTGTCACAGAAAGTGGGTACGCACCTGGTTCACCCCTCTTTGAGTACCTGGCATGTGGTCTCAGGAACCGTAAGACACCTGTGACCATCTTATGTTGTGACAACATTAGGCAGAATGGCCTAGCCCTCGAAACCCAATTCCTAGCATATCTCTATCATACAAATCAACACGAACTCGCCACTTGGATTCGCGAAAATGTAAAGTTCCCCTCGTGTATGGTCGATCGAATCACACCAAGGACGACAGATGCTCTCCGTGAGGATGTTGAAAAGAGATTCCCGGGTTACGGTTACAATGCCATCCAGACAGAGGAGTACAGACAATGGATCATCGAAGATAAGTTTGCCTCCGACTTTCCAGACTTAACGCAAGTTGGGGTTGTCATCACGAAGGACATAGAACCCTATGAAGAGACTAAGATCCGTATTCTCAATGGGGGACACACATCCTTGGCCTACCTTGGAGCTCTCTCTGGGTACGACACTTTTGATCAAGTCATGAATGACCCAATACATCGTCGTCATTTTAAGCAGCTCCAATATGAAGAGATTATACCATCTGTCGAAGGTGAACTTCCCTTTGATATTTATGAGTATGTCGACAAAGTTGAGGAGCGTTTCTCAAACGCAACCAATCTCGACGAACTTGATAGGATTTGTATGGATGGCTTCACCAAGTTTCACACTTTTGTGGTACCATCTATTCGGAAGTGTCTCGAACAGGGGAAGAAACCTATAAACATATACAAGGGAATTGCGGCATGGTACATATACTCAAGAAGGTTTGCGAGAGGGTGTACAAAAATACGTTACAGTGAACCCAATTGGACACTCCTCGAACCCCTGTTGAGAGACGGAGCCGTTGATGCATTTGTTTCTAATGAACGATTGTGGGGTGACATTCCAAAACAGTTCATTTCATTTACACGAGACCTAAAAACTATCTTACTCTCTCAAACATATGAACATGAGATTGACTTACTTGGTAATGATACTATTCATAAAGGAGGAACATAACGCTCACTGACATCATCATAATGTATAAAACTTGGTATCATGTATTTAGCATCTTTTTCAACTACCTGGCCACGATGAGCATGGACCCAAGTAGTGGGGAAAAATACAATCTTTCCAGCTTCAGGTTTAATTTTTTTATCGTTTAAAAATTCTGTACAGGCTTCGTGATCATTTAAATAAATGATAAAATTACAAATACGACCCGTAGAGGGGTTATGATCTATATGCCAGTCAAAAAAATCCCCAACTTGATATTTTCTTAATACGAAGGTATTTCTAACTACATTCGGTCCAGTGAGTAGATTGTCTACGATATATGCTTTGTCTTCTCCAAATATATTTGATTTCAAATAATTTTGATAACCTACAAAAGCTTCATTAAATATGTTATTTATACGGGTAGTTTGTGTACCCCAACCGGTAATCGCTTCTATTGATAAATCTGTACACTTTTTCACTTTAGGATTTATAGCACCACTTTGTAGTTCTCCCGGTCGCCTTCTAGAATCACTCTCAAACTTTTCAATAATTTCCCGACATAACGTCTTTGGTAGCATGTTGGGCATTTCATAGATATACTCCATATATTTATGAAATAAATACTCTTTTTTAAATGTGTATTTAACAAAAGTGTGCACGTAACTTGTCGACACGCTCAATCGTAGTCTCCTCTTCGTCTTCATCATCTTCACATGCTTGGCAAGGTGCGTCAAACATGTGACAGATGTGTTCACCATTTTCAACCATCTCACGGACATCGGGGTCGTGCATGATATCGTCGTCATCTTCATCTTCATCAGTCTCTTGAATCGGTACGAGGGTTTTGAGTTTCTTAAGTTTTTTGAGTTCTTTCACACGATTTTTAAGTCTTCTGATTTCTTTGTCAAAATCCTCTTCAGTCCAGTTGTCAAACTCATATGGGGAAGGCTTCATCTCAACGAAAATACCGGGAGGGAGTGGGTGGCTTCGGGAAGATCCCATATTTTAGATGAAAAATACAAATATTCTTACAAACTTAGGTGCTATTTTCTAAACACCATCACGGGTGTCCACCATTCGCGCAAAAATCATTTGTCGCAGAGTTCCAGAAAGGACGCGAACCACGCCCTACACCCAATAGATACTCTCTCTCTACACAAGCCGTCTCCAAAGCGTCCATTTTTGTCTGCTGCTCCGAGACCTTTGACCTAACGTTGTCAAAGTGCTGATTCATTTTCATTTGATATCTTTCCTTGTAGTCATCGTAAATCTTCTTCTCGAATGCGGGAAGTTTTTTAATTGTTTCGAGTGAAAGTTCATCGTAGGTGAAGAACGTACCGTTGGAAGCACGGATAATCTCCTCCTCGGTTCCAATTTTAAACACAATTTTCCGAAGACCCTCGTTTTCCATCAGGTTTTTCCAGGTCCAGCCACCAAGCACGATGGCGGTGGTGGATATATGACCAACGAGTCTCCCAGCCCAATGCCCCCCCTGAACCCAACGGACCTGGTGTTCACACCATTCCCGGATAGCTTCAGACTTCCTAGCCGCAGTCATACGCTTGATGGGGGTCCAAGTACGGCGCGCTTCCTTCTCCCACCTCTTAAGAACCTTGTACTCTTCGTGCATCTCCTTCACACACTCCAAAATCTCATCTTTGATCTTCTGGACTTCTCGCTCTCGCCCCAGACGTAGTTCATCTTCGGTGAGAGGCTCATACTCGCTGTCCGAGTCATCATCGTCACTGTAGTAGAAGGTGTCTTCGTGGATTGTTTTGTTGCCGTTCATGTGGTCATGAACGCGTTTCATTTGGTCGGCCATCTTCAGGTACATCCCATCGGGGATCTTACTGGAGATGTCGTCAAGGCAAGCCATAAGGCTTTGGAGGTCTTCCATGTTTTCTTGAAAAATATAAAATCTAGGCTTCACTTAGGTATGGAACACGTACGAAAGATCATGGATATCATGGATGATGAGATGTTCCCAACGAAGAGAGAATGGGTGTATGTGAAAATTTGTAATGAGCTCAAACAGATACATATTCAATTACAGGAACTCACGAGACTAAAAATAGTGTATGCACCAGCTACTATTGATCCTTCAGCACATATACAACCACGATCTTCAGCTAGAGTGGATCCATCAGCACCTTAACGTGGTATAAAGTTTACAGACAAGAGTATGCAGAGATAATGATCGCCTTGAAACCATTATCCGTTGTAAAACCCCGTGTATCCCGCAATACAAAACTTAACAAACGATTCAAGATTTATTCCACCGCGTACAAAAGTGTTGACCCCTACCGCGAAACCTCACTGCGTTATATGGGATATGCAAATGAACTTGGAGAAGCCTTCACAGCCTATCTTCCCGAATGGGGGTTGCCCGCGTCGTATTGCGTCGCTGCATCTTACGTGATGTTTGACACACTTGATAAGGGGCAAAAAGCTTATGAGGATGCCGATGAAGGTGAAAAGTTTCAAGATACACTCCGTATTTCAACTGAAACCCTGACATGGCAGATGCTCGCTTCGGTTTTCTGGCCGGGTTCAATCATTCGGGTTATTGTAAGCATGGCTGCTAGCATTGTATCAAGTAAACAGTTAGATGATAGTCAGTTCTTTCATTTTTTACCAACCCTCGTTGGACTTGCAGCCATTCCTCTGATCGTGAAACCTATTGATACAACTGTTGATACAATTATGGAAAAATCCATATCTAAAGTCATTAATGGAGAGGTCAAAACACCCGAGGATGCGAGTGCGGCATTCATGGCCACCATGGGGTCTTTGTCTGTACCACCAATTATGTATTCTCTCGCATCTGTTATTAAGAAACTAGAAATCTAAATTACTCCGTCACAACTGCAACTGAGATATTTTCATCTTCATCTGATTCTACGTGGTCGTCAGTACCAGCCCATGCCTGGTGTAATTCATTTAGAAACGCATCTAGGCCTGGATACATAACTTCTTCGTCAACTTCTCTCCATTGTTGATGAAGAAGTTCTCGGTCTCGTTGGGCAATAGTGTCAGCGTCAGATGGCAACTGCCCATTGGCGACCCAAAGAGGGTCATTTTGGTTAAGAAGAAATGAAGGTGGTTTCACCCTCTCACGTAGGTCTTTAATGACGTTACAAATGTCCACATAGTCACCCTCAGGAATGCGCTCAGCATTCTTGTCAACTAAATCAATCAACTTGTGAAAGAGATCCATTTTGAGTTGATTTTTACATAAACATAAACAACTTAGGTTACATATCATTGAAATTAGGTCCAATCATATGTAATTTTAATTGAAATGCAGATACTAATTAGTTACCGAAGGCGACACCAGCCATACCATTCTTAATACGAAGAATATTGTAATTGACAGCGTACACACGGTGGAGAGTGTTACCACCGGAAACGTTGTTCACCATAAGCTTCGCGTTATCTATGCGGCTGAAGTTTAGGGTTCCACTGGGCTGCGCCTTGCTCATCGAAAGGCAGAAAGGCCATGAGTAGGTTGGGAGATCATCCAAGACATCGTCTGGGAGATCGGTGCAGTGCATCTGTGGCACAACATTGTGGTGGTACACGTTGGAAGTGTTCTCATACAAGGCAGTACCGTTAATGTAGAGAGAAGAGGTGCTGAAAGTATATTCATCATACCACTTCTGACCGGCGGCGGCACCGGAGACGAGGTGGATAGACTTTACAGGGTGGTTAAAGTAGCTGAGATCAAACTCGGTGTCAGTGTTGGTGGCTGGCTGGTATTGAGTCTGAGTGAAGAGGATCTCGTGCTCTGTATCGGTGAAGTAAGCACGTTCATCGGTGTCAACATAGATGTAGTTACCATAGATCTTGGGGGTACCTTGGGGAGTATAACCGTCCCTGCACTTGATGCGAAGCTCCACCTCATGATATTGTAAAGCCACTAAAGGAAGAGCCTTGGTCCAGTCCTCACCGAAAAAGAATGGAATCATAAAGTGATTCTGACCGTGGTTCTCCTTGGCAACATTTGTAGTGACAGTGCACGAAGCCTTGGCAGAGTTGTCACGTAAGAGAGGATTGTAAGCACCCTGGATGAAAAGAGAATCAAGTTCAGACACCTTCTGACCACCAATCCACAACTCGAAAGTGGTTGGATTGGAAGCACCCGCGGAGAAAAGACCATCTGTGTTGGTGGTAACATTGGAGATTAGGGTATCCTCAATCCAGATGTAACTGAGAAGGTCACCCTTGGAACGAATTGGTACGGTAATTTCATTGGACGCCGCGAAAGTACCGATGTAGTCCATACGCTCGGGCTTCATCGCGAAATTGGTATGGCGCTTGTAATTTTGACGAAAAAAACTGACCTGAGGCTGACCAGTGATGTACACATCCTGAGCACCTTTAGAAACAAGGTCAATCAAAGCGGCAGACATTTTTACTAATAAAGTATATTAAAATTTTCGCTCGTTAGTTACACAATGGTCGTCTTCCAGGCACTCACATGGGAGGCGAGAGACGGTGAAGATGAACATTTGATTAGTATCTTCGGTAAGACTGGGGATGGGAAGTCGGTCTGTCTCACGACAGCTTTTACACCCTACTTTTTTATTAAACTTCCAACTGGTATTGATTCTCAAAAGGTTCAGAGAATTTACAATATCCTCGGTGATAAATGCAAAGATTCCTTAGTTGCCTACTCATTGATGAAGTCTAAAGATGTTTGGGGTTTTCAAAACAATGAGGAGTTTGCATTTATGAAAATTAATTTTAAGGATTTACAGGCTCGCCGCCTCGTGGATTCCTTTTTGCGTAGACCACTTGACAGGACCCCTGAACTGTTTGAACTTTTTGGTGTGAGGAATGTTAAAGTATACGAATCCAATTTGGACCCCGTGCTTCGTCTTATGCATCGTACTGGTATTCAATCTACAGGTTGGTTGGACAGTGGTGAGAAGTGTGTCCGGTCCAATCTCGCGAATGTGGATATTGATCTCTTCTGTAACGACTGGACCACACTCAAACCTGTAGCTAGGGATGACATCGCCCCATTTGTTGTAGCGTCGGTGGATATTGAGTGTAATAGCTCCACGGGTAAGTTTCCTGATGCAAACATCCCCGGTGACGCCTGTTTCCAAATTGCAATCTCCCTGTGTAAGTTTGGATCTGACGAACCCTACGACAAGACATGCCTGTGTTACAAACAGACCGATCCTAATCTAGAGGGTTGTGACATCCGTAGTTATGCAACGGAGAGGGAGATGTTAGAGGCGTTCCAGAAGTATCTTCACAAAAAGGATGTAGATATCATCACTGGTTGGAACATCTTCGGGTTTGATATGGAGTACATTTACAAGCGTGCTCAAATCAATAGGTGTCACTATGACTTCTATAACCTGGGAAAGCTCAAGGACATTGACTCTGAACTGGTGATCAAGAAGCTCTCGTCAAGTGCACTGGGTGATAACCTTTTGAAGCTTCTTCCAATGAGTGGTCGGTTTATTTTTGATTTGTTCCATGAGGTTAAGAAGGGTTACAAACTAGACAGCTATAAGCTTGACAGTGTTTCAAAGCTGTACCTTGGAGATCAAAAGATTGACATGGCTCCCAAGGAGATGTTTGCCCGATACAAAGAGGGAGATCCTGTAAAGTTGAAGGAAGTTGCTGAGTATTGTATTAAGGATACCCTACTTCCACACAGACTCATGAAAAAGCTCTGTACTCTACTGAACTTGGTTGAGATGGCTAAAGCTACCTGGGTACCAGTTCCATTCCTGGTGGAGCGTGGGCAGCAGATTAAGGTCTTTTCCCAGTTGACCAAGAAGGCGAGGGAACTTGGCTTCATGGTACCGACTATTCGGTATGGTGCCCTTCCTGAAGAACCTTACGAGGGTGCTACAGTCCTGGAGGCACAAAAGGGTGCGTACTATACACCCATCACTGCCCTTGATTTTGAAGCCCTGTATCCGAGTATCATGATGGCCCACAACCTCTGCTATTCGTCGTATGTGATGGATGAGAGAAAGTATGGTAACGTACCTGGTATTGAGTATGAAACTTTCAATATTGGTGATCGCACCTACAAGTTTGCACAAGGTGTACCAAGTCTCTTACCAGCAATCCTTCTAGAGCTCAAGCAGTTCCGTAAGCAAGCTAAGAGAGATATGGCTGCAGCGTCAGGTTTCATGAAGGAAGTCTACAATGGTAAGCAGTTAGCCTATAAAATCAGTATGAACTCTGTCTACGGGTTTACTGGCGCTGGTAAGGGTATTCTTCCATGTGTTCCTATCGCCTCTACGACGACTTCAAAGGGTCGCTCAATGATTGAAGAGACTAAGAACTATGTGGAGAAGAACTTCCCTGGTGCAAAGGTTAGGTATGGAGATACGGATTCAGTGATGGTTGAGTTTGATGTGGGTGATCGTAAGGGTGAGGAAGCTATTGCTTACAGTTGGGAAGTGGGTGAGCGAGCCGCAGAGGAGTGTTCGGCTCTCTTCAAGAAACCCAACAATTTGGAACTTGAAAAGGTCTATTGGCCTTATTTCCTCTATAGTAAGAAGCGTTACGCTGCGAAGCTATGGACAAAAGGTAAGGATGAGAAGATGCACATGGACTATATTGATGTGAAGGGTCTTCAGCTCGTGAGACGTGACAACACACCCCACGTTCGTGAAGTGTCCAAGGAACTTCTTGATGTGATTCTGACTTCAAGTGATCCCGGTCCACCCAAGGAGCTTGCCAAGGAGAGAGCAATTGAACTCCTCTCTGGTGATGTACCAAATCAGAAGCTTATTTTGAGTCAAGGTCTATCCGATTCTTATAAAGTTGGGGGCAAATCTGTGTCTGTTACAAGCCCTGAGAGTGTCAACATCAATCAGTCGCATGTCCAGGTGGTGACAAAGATGCGACAGCGGAGACCTGGCTCGGAACCGCAATCTGGTGATCGGGTACCCTACCTTCTTACTAGGACAGAGGATCCAAAGGCAAAGGCGTTTGAGAAGGCTGAAGACCCAAAATATGTTGAGGAAAATGGGGTACCAGTGGATTATCATTACTACTTCCTCAACAAGTTCCTTAATCCGGTGTGTGACCTCTTAGACCCACTGTATGAGAATGTGAAGGAGGAAATCTTTGGTGAAATTATTAATCAACACAAACCCAAAAAACCTCCAAAACTTCCATCACTTAGTGGTATGAAGAAGGACGAACTTGTTTCAGAATGTAAACGCCTTGGTTTAGAGGATACCGGTACACTACCCACTTTGAGGGCGCGCCTTAAGGAGGCGAGAATGAAAAAAGAGGAATCCATTGAAGACATATTTAAAAACTACAATCCAACAGATAGTAAGGATGAGCCTGTATGATAAAGTTACAAAGCTTATGGATGAGGAATTGGAAGACCGCGTGAATGAGGTAGTGAATGAGTATGCTGAAAAAATTTCAAGGAAGCATGGTATACCTCTAGAACAACTTCTTAAAGATATACCAGAATCGTATACGAGTACTACATGTAAAGGTACGAAAAATAATGGTCAGCGATGTGGATTCAAGGCATTTGAGAATGGGTATTGTAAGCACCATATTTTACAGGGTCAACGGGTGTGTCAACGAACATTCTCCAGTTCAAGTATACATAACCACGGCCCAGAGAAAATGTTTGTAAAGGGGTGTCCGGGATGCGAATCATCGAATGAGCTTATAGATTTGGGAGTTTAATAAAGTAATGAACAAAAACGATATTCTACTAACATCAATAAATAATTTTTACAGTGAAGAAAAGAATAAATCTATACTACTAAATATACTGGACAAAACAAGTGGTATTTCTCTTCGCAATTTGGAGTGGTTTATCACAAATTATGCAAAGAAAAATAACACCACTTATCAAACAGGCGACGGTAAACTATTTACAGTTCATTGCGCGTATAAATCTAGTTTGAATGGTTATAGTAAACGTTTTTTTGACCCTTTTTGTAGATCCAAAAAGTTTGACTATATAGTTCCGGGAACATCTCATGAAATTCAGACGACTCTAGCTCAATTGAATTTCATCAAATGGTGTATCAAGAACAACATCATTGAGTATATTTATAATAACAAGGATACACTTTTTAGTAAGCAACTGACATAAATCCGTTTTCAAACACGAATGTTTGGTATCCAGTGTAATACATATGTAAGGAGAATGTTTCTGTTGTAATATCAATTATAGAAGTATCCAGTTTAACTTCAATGTTAGTCTTTTCAGATTGTATCTGACTAAAATCCAAGTTTCCCGATGGTTCCACGTTTACCGGATTCAACGAGAAGCTATAAGTATAAACATTCCTAATTGGTCTCGCCAATCTCTTTTGGAATGGAATTAAGTATTTGTAATATGCGTGATCGGTTTTAGTCAAATTCGGAAGTTTAGTTCCGTTAATGAAAAAGCTAGCCTCAGACATGAGAGGGTAAAAGAATGTGTTTTCACCAAAAAAGTCTAAAGATGATGAAAAGTTGAAACGATTTTGGTACAAACGCTCACCATCTGTAGCGGGAACAGGGTTCCCTATAGCTTCAGTTTCATCCTCAAACTTTGTATTTCTCAAGAACCAATGAATACACTTCACAGGAATGTTTGGAACGAGATTGTTCTTTATAACATCCCTGTTGAGGTCACTCACTATGACTGGGTGTTTCCTAACTAGGTCTGTTATCAGCGTCTGTCTCTGAGAAGTAAAAAAGTTCCTTTCTTCGGGGCTTACTGATATTTCTTCTGTGACAATATTGAACGAAGGTAAAGTCACCGTATCTGTCGTATCCGTAAAGAATGTCTGTTGGTGGAAATCAAATTCAAACTCAATCTTCTGTTTGTGAATTGCACACACCGGAAAATAAGGTCTATTGGGTTTGTTTGAAGAATATTCATCACTCGCATATTTACGGGAAAAGAAGAAGTGAAGTGGGATGACGAGGTCTGAATCGTATCGGGCAACACTGGCACTGGTAGGTGCATCATCAAAACCAAGGTTTCTGTTTACAAGAAATCTATTTGCTACCTTTTCAGATACTTCTAAATAAAGCTCGTCATAGAGAATTCCCCAATCGTCGTAGATCTTTTCAACTTCAATGTCATCTACATACATTGTGACACTCTTGAGAATATGTCGTCCTAACTGATCAGCGTAGTTACCGTCGGTTATAGCTGGCATTGTTATACTCAAATACATGTTACTGAGAAGGTCTCCCATATTTCTTGGATTGAACTCAACTTTGATCGTTTTATTAAATGGCCAAGAAGCCTCTGCATTACCCGGCTTCACAACAACCCTATTTCTATGATACTTTCTAAAATTAGAATGATTCCGATCAGTGGTATAATTAAAGAACGATTCGTCTGGATCTTTGGAAAGTAAGAAGGTGTCTTGCTTTCCAATAGCTTTGAGCGAAATTTTCGCAGCTTCACCCATACCTATCTATTGTTTACATATTTTTAATGTCCATTTTCCACATGTCAATGTGTGATGTATTCTTCATCACTTCAAGTTCTTCTTTAGCCTGTTTGGACTCTTTGATGAGATCCTTGACAGATTCTTCTGTGTATTGCACAGTCTTGATGTTGAGGAGATAGTCGTAGGTACCACCGATCTTTGGGAACGTTTTGGAAAGTTCTTCCTCAAGGTCCTGCTTCTTGCGTTTGAATACCACAATGTTACCCTCAATGACCATAGTGACAAACTTAGACTTGTATCCGCACATGGTAGCCCTTGTCTCAAGAACCTTAATGAGATGCGCCTTTCTCTTCACATAGTGATCTTCGCGGAGTTCCACAAAGTCCTTGAGAATCTCCTCAGGACTGGAATACTTATGAATACCCTTTGTGGGGTGGAAAAGGTGCATGTTTGATGTATGAAAAGTCTTCCTCAACTTAAGATCTTTGACGAGATCTTTACCGGAGTAATCTGTAATCTCAAAATGGACATCTTCAGTTGTTGAATTATTCGTAAATCCACCAATCAACTTCTTCTCAACGAGATTGTCAAGGTATTCCTTGTAATCCTGCGTCCAACGACCTGGGGGTAATTCAGTGACTTCAATATTCAACCCCTTCCAACTCCATACACCTTCCATCATCCATGTATCATCCTCCTTGTGCACTTTCCCTTTAAAACCACGGAACCAAGGTCTCATGGGTACAACCTGTTTTCCATCCAAGATCCTCCCAATGTTATCCTTGATATCCTTAGGGTTGAATGGTGGGACATAACAGCTGAAGCCCGTACCAATACCTTCTGTACCGTTCACGAGAACCATGGGAATCGTTGGCATGTAAAAGTCTGGTTCAATTAACCTTCCGTCATCGTCCAAATAGTTGAGAACGGGGTCATCACGAGGATCAAAGATCTTCCGAGCCTGCTTAGTCAACTTTGTAAAGATGTACCTCGTTTGGGACGCATCCTTACCACCCATGAGACGAGTACCAAATTGCCCACAAGGTTCAAGGAGGTTGATATTGTTTGAACCAGTATAATCATTTGCCAGTTTCACGATCGTATCTGCGAGGGAGACTTCACCGTGGTGATAAGCACTCTTATCTGCAACATATGCTGCCAATTGAGCAACCTTCATCTCATCTTTGAGATTCTTGTGAAAACAGGCGTACATAACCTTGCGTTGGGAAGGCTTGAGACCATCAGCCATATGCGCGATGGACCTCTTCAGGTCTGCGAGACTGAAATTCACCAAGTCTTTGTGTACAAAGTTTGAAATACTCAAGTTCTTGACATTCCCATATGGTACTTCGAGTTCACTGGACTCTTTCGCGGTACTCTCCAAAAGCCATGTCTTTCTGTCATCAGCCTTCTTCTTATCAAAGGCTAGAACAATAGATTTGTCTGACATGATATCTGTGTCAAACTTCACAGTTAGATCTTGAATCTTCTTGAAATACTCACGAGCCTCTGCAGAAGTGGAGGTACCGAGACCCTTGTAGTACTTGATGCGCCACCCCTGTTGGCCATTCCCATACCATGCACGGAATGCCGAATCGGTATAGAAAGACTTGGATTGAGATCCCTTAGAAGCCTTGATGATTGGGGTCACCATAGAAACGATGAAACCCAACTCAAGGAGACTTGGCCAAAAGTAATGAATCATGTTTAGGATAAGACCCTTGATATGGGAACCATCATTATCTGCATCTGTCATGATCATAAGCCGACCATAACGAAGCTCCGAAACATTCTTATACACTTTTCCTTGTTGGAGACCCAAGATCTTCTTGAGATCGTTGAACTCCTGATTAGAAGTCAATTGGGCCACAGATGCATCTCGCACATTCTTACACTTACCACGGAGAGGGAACACACCGTAGTGATCACGACCTACGACTGAGAGACCCGCAACGGCTAGGGTCTTAGCCGAGTCACCCTCTGTCACGATAAGTGTACATTTACCTGATTGTGCTGTACCAGCCTTATTCGCATCATCCAACTTGGGGATACCAGAAATTTTGGATTTCCGTGTGCCATCTGTCTTAGCCAACTCCTTCATCTCCTTAAACTTTGAGAGAGCCAGGAGTTCATCTTGAATACCAGTCTTGAGAGCGTTCTTGACGAATGTCTTTACAGGTTCAAACTTACTCCCAAAGTCCTGAACCTTGGAGGTACACTCAGACTTGACCTGGCTAGAGAACGTCGGATTCTCAAGGGTTGCCCTCACAAATATGTTGAAAGTATTCTTCACCTGTTGAGGCTTCAATTTAATCTTCTTTGCCATCTCATCAATGATACCGTTGGCCAGATAAGAAGCTACATGGTCCACATGGGTACCACCCTTGTTTGTGCAGATGCCATTGACAAACGAAACCTGTTCTAGACCATTCTCGGAAGGTCCAATACAAACAGACCAGCGATCGGTGGTCACTGAACACAGTTCGGTTACACCTTCGTGCATCTTGGCATACGCCTCAAATGAAGTCTTTGGGAGAGCCTCACCTTGGAACTTGACTTTGCAGTTAGGGGTTGTACAGATGTTTGCATCCCATACACGCTTCTCAAAAATCTTGTAAATGTTGACATCCATGTTCTTCATCCCAAATCGTTTCCAATCTGGAGTGAAAGTGATAGACACGGAAGATGTTGCAGCGCTATGTTTGGTGAGCTTTGGTGGGTGGCAAATAGTCATGTTGTCAGACCACTTTTGGGTATAAGTCTTCTTCTCTTCACCGTCCTTGATGATGATAGAGAATTCGGAAGAGTAGATATTGGTCAACTTGGCCCCATAACCGTTGCGTCCACCTACAATCCTCTTTTGTGAGTCATCATAATTGGTACTTGTGAGTAGATGACCAAATACGAGCTCTGGATTCCACATACCCTCCTTTTCATGCATACGAACTCCGATTCCACCGAGAGGTCCATTGTTCTCAATGGTGACTGTACCAGTCTCCTTGTCCACAGAGACAGAGATTTGAGTAACATTCTTGGGGTGGAGGGAGTTACGATCAATGGCATTGACGAGGATCTCATCAAAGATCTTGAGTAGGGCTGGTGAATAAGAGACGTTCTTCTTTTGAAAGTTCTTGTTCGTGTTATTCAGCAGCCAATAGGATTCATGGGTTTTGTCCACAGGGCCGACATAAGAGTCGGGCCTCTTGAGGACGTGTTCAACGTGGGTGAGCTTTTGAACGCTCTCCATACTTTCTTAGTATTATTACAACTCTAAACTCTAACTTAGGTATTGTTTAAAAACAAAATGTGTATACAAATTATATGCTCACCCTCGCGTCTGTAAAGCCCCATGTCAATACTGCTCGCAGGTTTGAAAAGCGTATCAATAAGGCTGTCGTCAAATCAGCTGTGAAGGTTATTGACAGGGTATATAAGGACCGGGACTATGCTCGTTTCTATGTCCTTGAAACTGTAGCTCGTGTACCATACTTTTCATTTGTATCCGTTCTACATCTTTACGAGACATTGGGTATATGTAGGCGTGCCGATTACCTAGAGACCCACTTCGCACAGACTGTGAATGAGTATCACCACCTCCTCATTATGGAACAACTGGGTGGAGATGAGCGCTTCGTGGACCGGTTCTTTGCTCAGCATACAGCCTTTGCATACTACTGGTTGACGTGTCTGTTGTATTTGGTATCACCAAGGATGGCGTACAATCTCTCTGAACAGGTGGAGGAACACGCGTACCATACATATGATGAGTTCCTCAAACAAAACATGACAAGTCTGTCACTTGAGCATCCACCCGCCGTAGCTTCAAACTACTACGGTAACGTCAATAACTTGTACGACGTTTTTACCCGAGTTCGCGACGACGAAGGTGACCATGTGAAGACGATGCAGGACTGTCAAAACTTTCTTGAGGTAAAGTAAGAGATGTACCTCTATCTGATAGCCGCAGTTTTTGTGTTATTTCTAATGATGCAAAACAAAACTCGTGGTATAAACAAGTCTATAGAAAAGTTAGTGAGACAGTCGGCTCGTTACGCCACAGCTGCCCAACAGGATGCCTCCCCAGTCATAGCTGTACTCCACGCTAACTATGCAGCGGCGTACCTCTACGCTCTCAAAGATATCGCTACTGACTCTCAGATCCATAATGCCACTGGTATAGATGTCAAGAAGTTTAAGGAGCATGTGACAAATGTACAAGACATGGTAACTCGAAAGACCTCTGAGAAATGCCCAGATTTTGTCGGTGAAGTTGACATTTATTTGGCCCAAATTGGAGGTGAAGCGAGCACCTAAGTCGGCTCATTTTTATGTAAAAAGTAACTAACAAAATGCAAGTAATTCGTGACACCCTCTGGACTACCTGCCTCTCTGATGCGACGAAAATGTATCGTCTCAGAGAGCCAAATGACAAGTGCTACCATCTCGCTGATGCTACATGGAAGATGAAGATGCGGTACAAGAAAATTGATGATAGGAAAAAAGCAAACTCTATCATTTTTTTGGATGCTCCACCTAAAGAGGTTGTTGCCAATCAGAGAACTAGTGCCAAAATTTGTTGCGCGACGACAATGGCTGGTAAACCGTGTAAGTTCAAAGCTGTGTGTGGAAACTATTGCAGAAAGCATAAAGTTTCTGATGTTGGGATGGGGAAGAAAGTTGACGTGAACAACCTCTTGAGTCAGTTGGATGGAATTAAAATCAGTAGCTAATATATAAATGATGACTTTAGATCAGGAAACTCTTAGACCTGTAATAATAGCAATGGCTCTTTATATTGCAATCAGTATTATCGTTCCCAAAATCGCCAAAAAACCTACGGGTATTCAAGTAGTGGACGATCTCGTGATGACTATCATGGCTCAACAAGGTTCTCTCATGAGTGGCACCATTCTAATTGGTCTCATTGTTCTCGGTACCAATTACATTCAGGAGAAACTCTTGTAAGACGTTCTCCTTTCCCACAAGTTTTTTAGTATGATCATGATTCATATAGCGTAATTTTTTGTCATATGCATCTCTCATGAACGCCAAGAGTTGATTTGGGTTTGGTTTACCCCAAACCATTCCTTTTTTGAATAGAAAGTCGTCCTTCTCCAACTCCTGAAGTTCACACTGAATCGTATATTGTGTTTTCACATACTCAGGGGAACCACCAAAGTTAGTTATGATCACCGGTTTATCTCGGAGTGCTGCTTCAACTGGACCCATCCCAACACCTTCAGACTTTGAGAAACTCACGTAGCAATCACAGCGATTGTGGAGTTTGTCCATTTCTTCATCTGAAATGAGACCATTGATCACTTCAACGTTTGGTAGTTTTATTTCAACATTTTGATTACATGTAGCCTTGACCACAAGTCTCGCATCAGGTTTATTTAAACGCATGAAGGCTTCCAGAATTCCACGGAAGTTCTTTCTATCATCCATGATGTTTCCAATATGATAAAACGTATAGGGTCTCTTTGGTGGTATTGGAATGTGTGCATGTATGATATGAAATTCATTATCAGGAAACTGATTAGAAAAAACACGTTTACAGAATTCACTTGGTACCATAATCTTTTTAGACTGTTTCATGATCAGACCATAGTCTTCATGAACAGTTTCAGTTTCACATACAGTCATGATTGCTAGGTTTTTCACCCGCGTTCTCACATACTTAATGTAATCTATATGGGGTTTAATGGGTAACAGAAACAGGAGGCCGTGTTCACTTTCAGGTAGTTCGGATCCTATCACGTGATACGAAGCGTTGTCAAATATCTTTGTATACTTTGATGCATGTTGACCAATACCACTACCAATGTGTGGCCCTACGATGATCATTGAGTTTAAAGATAATCTTTCTTTTATATATATTACAATGGAGTCTATCCGCAAAGAAATTCAAGCTGAGATGAAACGCGCGCGTCTTGATAAGGGTCGTCTTTATGATATCTTACTACAGATCACCAAATCCGAAGCTTTTGGTGATGGGCTCAGGGGTCCAGAGGGTCCCGAGGGTCCCGAAGGTCCCCAGGGTCCAGAAGGACCTGCAGGAAACGAAGGTCCCCAGGGTCCAGAAGGTTTAAATGGCGATGCTGGTGAGATGGGTGAAACAGGTCCACCTGGTCCAGTGGGTCCACCTGGTCCAGAGGGTCCTCAGGGTCCAGCGGGTGGTCCTCCGGGTCCTCCGGGTCCTCCGGGTCCCCAGGGTCCAGCGGGTGGCCCTCAAGGTCCAGCGGGTCCAGCGGGTCCAGCGGGTCCAGCGGGTCCAGCGGGTGTCTGTAAGTGCAAGTGTACATGCACCAAGGAAGACAAACCCAGTGCCAAGCCCGCTGCTAAGAAGACTGTTACCACTAAGAAGAAGACCACCGCTTCTTCCACCTAGATATAAGGTTATTCCAATGATAATCCCTATTACGACTCTTAGAGTCCAATACTAGAGCAATTTTAAGTTCAGTCTCAACTAATATCTTTTCACTAAAACCTTCACCAATATCAACATAAGCTCCACGTATTTTGTTATATGTAGGAAGTTCGTAATCATTTTCAAATAAACTAACAACGTCTTCAATCATTTATTGATATTAATCACGAGTTTTTAATATCAATAAATGAAATACATGTAAACTTCTTTAATTAGGATGATCCTTTATTGGCCCACCATATGAAACCTCCGAATATAGCTGCTAAAATTGCTACAAGTAGACCAAAAGAATACTTCTCCTTTGGTGGTTCAGGGGGTTTGTCTGGTAACTTCTGTACATTCTGGTTTAGGGTATCAATCTTGGTGAGTAACTGTTGAAGCGCTTGGAGTATTTGAACTTCGCGGTTCTTTGGTTTCTCTTTTACATTTACTGTAGTAATTTCAAGTATCATGTACCATTTAGCATCTGGTTGAAGTAAAACATAATCACCATCATCTTGGTGTTCAAATATCTTGAAGTTAAGTTTCCTGATGGATATGGGATTGAAATAGTTTGTCTTGCGCCCGAATAACTTTGCTTGTTTATCTCGTAAAATAATTCCACTACTCCCTGTAAAATGTCTCTCTAGAGGCACCCTGGCTAATATCTGACCGTTACGTTCGTCCAGTATTTGAGCAACTTTAGGAACTTCTGGACAAATGATATCCACAAACTTTGCAACGTTTGAGTTTATTCCATCATTTTCACCAATTTGTGTGACATAGAAATCAACCATCTTGATACCAAGAACCCGACTCATATCTTCAATGTGTGTATTTGATTCAAGTTGAAGGTCTAAAGAAAATACATTGTTTGTACCATTAACAAAACTCGAGTCAACAATGACATATTGTGTCTTTTTTGGTATATCGTCTAAAGACATTCTGAAATATACTAATATAAAAAAATTAAACCATAATAATACAAATGACATTTGAAAAGGATGGGTACATTATTGCGAAGAACTTGGTCTCGGATGACCTCGCTAAGATTGTTACACAGTATGCACTTTTTGATATGATAAATGATCCTAGCTGTACAGATGATTATCAGGTTCCTGGGACACACGCCAATTATTCTGATATTCTGATGGAAAGTCTTCTAACCCCTTTGAAACCAAGTATTGAACATTACACGGGTAAAAGACTTATTCCTACTTATTCCTATTTTAGAGTTTACAAACCTGGTGACGTTTTAAAGGATCATACTGATAGACATTCTTGTGAATATTCTGCTACTATCACAATGGGTTTTAGATACAACGACAAAGATGATGATTATCGTTGGTCTTTACATGGGTACGTGAATGGAGAGAAGAGATATCTCGGATGCGAACCCGGTGATGCTGTTATTTACAAGGGTTGTGAGTTGACACACGGGAGGGATCGTTTTGAAGTTGGTAAGTTTTCGTATCAGGTTCAGGTGTTTTTGCATTATGTAGATGCAGACGGACCGTATGCAGGGGAATACATGTATGATAAGCGTCCTTCGTTAGGTCTTAAAAAGAAAAGTATTGCTCGTATATATAACGATGATCCCACCGATCGCTAGGAATACGATCCTATTTACAGGCACTTTAGCTGTAGGGTGTATCATTGATTTTATTAAAATGATGAATAGATATAAAAAAATAAAACCCAAATAATATAAAATGTATCTCAAAGCAATTTACATTACTCTCGTCACTATGACCCCCCTCTATATTCAAAACACTTATAAGTGGGTCAAGTCGGCTCTATGGGATGCCCCAGTTAGAATTATGCTAGATGTTGAACTTGAGGCGATGAGGCTCGAACGAGACCTAAGTCGCAAGGATTCTAACGAAAATGTAAAAAATGACTGACTACATCATTCCTATTCACGACCTTCACGTGCATTCCCACCGACCCTTTAACGGTATCCCAGGTGTCGCCTCTGACAATCTTAAAATTGCATTCCTTCAAGCTACCTCACCCCTGTGCAGAGACGTACAGGAACTTATCTGGAAGGAAGTGTTATATTGCACCGTACCCATTGAACCCCCACCTGCCCCAAAAAAATGTTCTCCTTATTACAGAGGATCTACGATCTCGTTGCCCCAAAGCCTTCACAAACCGAAGAAACTTTTTACGACGAAATGATACAATGTGATCTAATTGAAACCATTAATGAAGTTGGGGAAAAAAGGTATATTGAAATACCTAAAAGTGAGTATGCTTCGCGACGTGATAAATTGGAGGTTCTCCTCAAAAAGTCTCAAAGTATGTTGGATTTTTGTTTGAAAATGAGGAAATCCGATGATGATATGTCATACGAACTTGTTAAACTTATCGAGAGAGTTCGTGTTTCGCAGTACAGAAATGATGATATTAAACCATTGTTTAACGAGTTTGAAAACATTAAGAAACGATGTAAGAGAGGGTCTAGGTCTAGTGTTAATCTAGCTGTAGTGTAAAAAATGTAGTACTATTATAACAAATGGGTCTTTTTTCATCTAGTTTTATGTCTTCAATAAAAGATGCAGTAAAAGATGCAGTAGAAAAAGCAGAGCAGGCGCCAGCAGCCACTCCAGCCACTCCAACCACTTCAACCACTCCAACCACTCCAACCACTCCAACCACTCCAACCACTCCAGCCACTCCAGCCACTCCAACTGGACCAAGTCCACCCGCTAATCCACCACCCGAAGGTGAAAGTTCTACGACGAA
>UEXM01001073.1_pt1 | contig 25066 bp, 40 predicted proteins | sample 1796661 | NCBI WGS metagenome assembly UEXM01 (sample SAMEA4772469, study PRJEB27181) | metagenome | reverse complement strand
AATTTAATTTAACAAATACCAAATCAAAGGTGACGAAAAACCTGATGAATTAGCACTTAAAATATACGAAGATTCAAGTTTGGACTGGATAGTTTTATTATCAAATAATATTCAAAATGTTTATGACGAGTGGCCAAAAACTCAACAGGCATTTGATAAATTCCTTTTAGATAAGTATGGATCTTATGAAGAATTATATGGTGGAATACATCACTATGAGACATTAAAAACATCTACATTGGATGGTTACACCATTGTAGAGTCTGGTGTAGAAGTAAATGAAGGATTTTTCAAAGCACCAGAATATGAACTTGAATTAGATCCAAATATTGTTTTACCATCAGAAATTCCTGGAGATTTTGCAGAGGCAACTGCAGAATATGATTCAAATAGTGGACAAGTAACAAAGTTGACATTGGTAAATGCTGGATCTGGTTATACTGGATTTGCTGAAGTATCAATAGAAGATCCACCATCTCCAATAACTGGTATCGCATCTTGTCAACTAAATGTATTTCCAGATGAAAGAGAAGTTGGTCAAGTAACAATTATCGATTCTGGCAGTGGATATAACTTTCAACCAATAGCAACATTTAGTGATCCACCACCAACAATTACTGCAGTATTAGAACCTGTTATTGGTGTTGGAGGATCTATTTTAAGTGTTGGAATTACATCTGCTGGAGATGGATATACATTTACACCAATAGTTACATTTCCACCGCCACCAAATATCATTGAGAGCGCAGTTTTTGTATCTGCTAGTTCATTCACAGTGGAGAGTGGATTTGAAGGTATGTTCTTAAATGCTACTGGAAAAAGACTGTTCACTGCACATGGAGCAAATACATATAGTTCTGGAATTATTGAACAATATGAGTTGTCATCTGCACATGATATGTCAACGGGTTCTCTTCTTAGAACAAGAACGTTAAATTTTGATGGATTAGTCTTTGAATACTGCACTGGAATCGAATTTAAACCAGATGGAACCAGAATGTATGTAAGTGGTCTTACAAACGCAGGTAATAAATTAGCACAATATGACCTTTCAACAGCATGGGATATTAGTACAGCATCATTAGATGTTAGTATATCGATGCCAGCAATGTCTGGAATGAGAATACAAGATACTGGAGAACATATTTTTATTCTTGATATTCAAGATCCTGATAAGATCAAAAAATATCAACTAACTTCAAACTGGGATATTGGATCCATGTTCCCACTTCCAGTTCAAACAGCAAACATCTCAACTATCTGCATACCTAACGAATCTTCTATTCGTGGATTCTCCTTCAAAGATGACGGAACAAAACTATATGTTTCTGGTACAGACAATAACTCAACATTTGTTATAACATTGACAACAGCGTGGGATATTAGTGGATTATCATTACTAGGAGTACTAAACGTACAGAATGCTAGTGGAGACTCTACCCCATTAGACGTATATACAAATGCAACAGAAACTCTATTTTTTATTGGTGGTTCTATTAATAGAAAAGTTTACACTTATGATACTGATGTAACTGCAACAGCAACTGCTACTGTAGGTGTAGGAACTAGAGCAGAGACTATTTTCAGCATAAATGTGACAAAACCTGGAGCTGGATATACATCAACACCAGCACCAGTGATACAGATACAACCACCAATTCCCCATAGAACTGCAGTAGGTTATACTCTAGTCACAAATGGATCAGTTGTTGGTATTGTAATGCAAGATCGTGGATATAACTATAGAACTGCACCAACTATACAAATAGAAGATCCACTCTCTGCTATCACAGCAAAAGCAAATATAAAAGCAGAGAATGGGTCTATAAAGGAACTAAAAATTATCGACCAAGGAAGAGGGTATAACTCTGTTCCCGAGGTATTCTTTAGTAAACCAGGACCACTATACCTCCCAACAAAAAATGAAGTATTTGAGAGAAATGGTCAGGAATGGAAATTTGATGGCTTTAACTGGAGAAAAAGAGTCACTTTCGGAACAATTTATTATGATGATATAAAAAATGACTTAATAGAAATTCCTGGTTCAATAGCATCAACAGCAATTACAAATTATCAGTATGAAGATAGATTAGAAGCAGAGAAAAGGGGTATTTATTTACTTAAACCAGAATTCTTAAGCACTCTTTTTAATGATCTTGACGAAATCATGCCATACAAAAAAGGTTCTGGACAATTTGTGTCTCAGAACCTTAAGAGGGGTGATAACCCTAGATTATATGAGTAAGTATATTAACTCTCAGCAAGTTTTTGGAAGTAACTCAAAGCATCATCCTCCTCTTCAGTAGAGTTAGAAGAATCCTTCGCCATAATATCAGGAGAATTAAATCCGCCGCTTGAAGGAAGATCATTAAGTTCTTTCTTCAATTCCGCAGGTAGTTGAGTCTCTTCTTGGCGTCCACCAAAACTAGGCGTGAAGTTACCACGCATATCATCTTCACCCTGAAGTTCCTCATCTTGCCTACGAGATGATCCTTTGCGTCCAAGAACATAATCCAGACGTGTCTGAAGTGCTTCATAAGATTTAAACTGATCTTGAGCAGTCATGGCAGTAAGAGAATACTCCTTCTTCCAAAGTGCTTCAAGAGCGTCATCATCATCTAGTAGAACACTAGTAGAATCAAATTCAGACTTATCATAATTCCAATAACCATCAACCTTACGAATCTTCAGTTTGAAGTTCGCACCTTGCCAAAAATCAAATGGATTAATAGGAGTCTCATCTTCAAATTCAGGTTGCATTGCTGCCATAACCTTATCAAAGATTTTTTTACCAAACTTAAACAAGAAAACTTGTCCTTCATTGTGAGGATTGGCAGGATCCTTCACAACGTAAATATTGCTATAATATGACAATTTACGTTTTTGCTTGCGTACAATTTCTTTGTTGCTATTATCTCCACTGTTCCAAAGAGTACGATTATATTCGGATACAGGATCTTTCTGACCCAAAGTAGTCAGAGAATTCTCAATATACCAACCACCAGGACCCTGGAATCCATGAGAGTACATCTTCACCCATGGAAGATCTTCACTATCGGGAGCAGGAAGGAATCGAATAACGGCATAACCATTACCCGTCTTATCCATTTCGGGTTTCCAGAGACGATCATCACCGCCACTAGAGTTGCTATTCATCTTCTCAACCTCTTTGACTAGTTTGGAAGTCAAAGATCCAAGAGAAGACTGTTTTTTGAGATTAGCAAAAGACATTCGTATTACCTCGTATTTGTTTTGTATTTGGCCTTTATGTACTCTAGGCACTTGCGGCGAGTACGAACCTATATTAGTGCAAGTGCCCGTAGTTGTCAATCAATATTTCCAGTTTGCTCGACCTGATCTTTCATGTGATCGATCAGTTTCTCCATATTGCTAAAAATCACAGTCATATCCACATTTTCAGGCATCCCGAGCATGGTAGCAGATTTAACAATATTCTGCTTCATTTTTATTGCTTCTGGATCGTCAGATAAAGACAATCTAGCATAAAGTATTTTTTGCTTGTCAATAAGGGTTTTTAGTAACTCAACATGATCAAGTTTATCCTGTTTACCCATACTATAAAAACTAAACATCTTGCTGTAAAGTTTTTCTTGAAGTTCATTAATATGGACAATTTCTGCCCTTACAACATCAGAATCAAAAAACGTCATAAAACACAGTCCTTTAAAATTTTGCGAAATTTAAATATATCGATATTTAGGAAAGGATCATACTTCCTCATAGTTTTAGATACTGTCTCCCAAACAGGATCATTTAATTTTTTATCAAAATTATTTTTAAATACTAAGATACGATCAAGAATAATCAAAGTCTCAATAGATATATGTCCCTGAAGATGCAACTTAAGTATTCGCGGATGTTGACCAGATTTAGATTCAAACAAAGAATCCAAATCAGTATTTACAATCATATTTTCAACTTCCTCTCTGAAAAGATAACTCAAACTTTGAACTCTTTTTTGCCATCCAGTATATGCAGATTCTCCTTCTCGAATCATCTGCCCGATCCAAACACTTTCTCCTGAATTAACAAAATTAGATACAAAGAAATCTACAACTTCTTTGTCGTTTTTTTGTCTACTCATTTTCTCAAACCAATACCTATCCTTCCTCCTATAAAAAGATTGAAGGGAAGCACGAGTTTTACCACAATATTTGTGATAGTCGTATTTATCTTTTGTGAAGTGATTCTTCATTGCAAGATATGTTTTATATACGTCAAAGGGAGTCATTTTTACAAAAAGGGTTTTCACGCAATTTTCCCCGCGATAAATTTCTCGACTTTTTCTTAATTAAAAGACCAATTTCGCCATGGAAGTTCTCTTAAGAAAGTTCAACTCCGTTGCATCACATTTAATCTTTTCTTTGAGTGGTTTAGATATAAGTTTAGGTACAGATTCTAAATCAATACTGTTACGTTCACAAAAATGAACGATAGCATCAATGTAATTCATGTCTCTATTGTCTCTAACTAAAATCTCAATTTCTTGAGCGAACTTAGCAGGACAAAAAAACTTTTTCTCCAGTGCCTTTTCAAATTCATCTTCGATTTTACTCGGCATAAGTCTCCAGCTTGTAGTCAACAAACTCTCTAATGTATTCTTGTAGTAGCTTGATGTATTTTGTTTTGTCATGTTCTTCATAAACAACGCAGTCTCCGTCTTCACATGCCATAATAATGACAAGTTTTTTTACACTAATACCAGTAAGTTCATAGAGCATACATCCATATGCCATACACTGAACAAAATAATGCTCAACCCATTCTACTGGTTTTGGTTTTTTTGATGTCTTAAAATCAATAATTGCTAACTCACCATCAAATTCAGCAATACAGTCTACTGTGCCAGCGATACCTAGCACCTTACTATATAGAGACCTTTCTAGCGCGTGAATATTAGTAATTTTATCCAACTCTGGTTTGGCAATCTTGAAAAGATATTCTGACAGAGGTTGAACTTTTGGAAGATCACTATTTTTTAAATAATATTCTGTAAGCGTGTGCATATCTGTTCCACGGCTTGTAGATTGCTTAGTAATCTTATCAGCCTTTGCATTACCAACTTTTTTTCTCCAGTTAATAAAAATCTCACGATTTTTATGACTAGTGATAGAGGTAATGGAGACCAACTTTAGAAGATCTCCACCATCTGGAACAGAATAAAAACGAACCCCATCAATAGTCTCGCGACTTAGAGTAGGTAAATCAATTTCAACGTGATCAAACATTAAAAACCTAATTCATGTTTTGCAATGAGGTATTCTTTACAGAGACCTGATCTTACAATGTCATCAAGACCAAACTCAATAATATCAAAAGATGGCATAACTCTAAGAATCTTCATAAAATCGACGATCCCATTCCTCTCATTAGTTTTCTGCAAATCAGATTGAGTTGCATCACCGCAGAAACAAATTTTTGTGTTTTCGCCCGACCTAGTAATTATACTATCAAGTTCGTGAAAATTCAAGTTTTGAAATTCGTCAACGATAATAATAGCTTTATCAAGGGTTGTTCCCCTAAGAAAAGAAGTAGACCAAAAACTTACACTGCCCTGAGTTTTTAAGTTACCATACAGCATCTCAAATTCAGCATCAGATGCCATCTGGAACATGTATTTGACCATGTTCTTGTATGGAATTTGATAGATGTCTGCCTTATCTTCATGAGTTCCAGGAAGGAATCCAATTTCTCTAGTAGCAACTAAAGAACGAACGATATAAATCTTCTCGTAAGGTGTATTCTCATCAAGAACATCTCGCAAGGCGTTGTAAAAAGTAATAAACGTCTTACCAGTTCCAGCACAACCGTATGCTACAAGATTTTTATCATTAGCGTATGAATCATACAGTATTGCTTGATTATCTGTAAGTGGTTCGATGTCAAGTAAAAAGTCCGTGTTAATTGGTTTCTTCCTTTTCATCTGCTTAGCACTCATACCAACACCAATTGGTTGAAGTTCAGTTCTTCTCTTCCTTGCCATAGAATTTAATTACCTAGAGGGATGATTTTTATTTAGAACATGATGCCACAAAAACTTAGCAGCACCTATTGAGATACCGCCATCATGGCATACAGGATCGATGTAAAATTTTACATCAGGAAACTCTTTCAAATACTCATAATTATTCACGCAGTTTAAAAAATAACCGCCTGACAATACAATATTTTTTGTTTCGGTTTTACTTAACAATTGTTTAATCAATCGAATTGTATGGTCTCTTGTCTCTTCTTGAGCTTTTTTAGCCAAATCAGAGGCAACTTGAAATTCAATGCCTGGATCTTCATCATCATATGGTGTGTATTTTGAGTCTCCAACCAATGTCCTATAGGTATTTAATATTTTTTGATTGTCAGTAATCCAAGTTTCAGTTTCTTTTTCATACTTAAACCAATTATCATCGTTAAACCTATCTGAATTACCATAAGAAGATAGACCCATAGATTTTCCTGGTTCTAAACCAAGAATTCCTTGAAGACTATTAAAGATCCACCCACAACTTATAGTAGAAGACATTACATCAGTATCATTTATTTTATAATTGGTATAATCTCTTTCAAGTGCATCCCATGCGTAGTAAACTTTCTTAATGACATCGTAACTACCTTGAGTGAAGTAGTACATAGACTCTCCCTCTTTACGATCAAGTAATGAGACTCCTCCGCCGTCAAGAATCAAAGCAGCAGCTTCATTAAATCCAGAACAGTAGAATGCGCTGCAGGCATGATAAAGATGATGCTCCCAGTTGTAATGAATTTGTTTGAATGTTAAACCATATCTTTGAAGATCAAGAATGATGTCATCAATCAAATCAGAATCAGGATAATCACAGTCACCAGACTTACCCCAAGATGCAAATATCACATGGTCTATATGAGTGGTGTAATGTTTAATGTCACCTAAACATTTTTTATCATCACCATATACCCACTCTTCTTCTTTTCTACCACTATACCTGTCATCCTCCATATAATATACCACCTCACCATCATGCAAAAGAGATATTGATGCATGATGTGATATATTAATTCCAAGAATATACATGATTAAATCTTTGTAACTACAGATCCAGGTGCTTTAGATGCTTTATTGAGGATTTCATTCCATTCTGGTTTTTGTTTGATCAAACGATCCTTCCATTCACCAACTTCAAGACCCAATAATGGAGCATTGTCTGGAGTATAATATCGTTGCCAATCTGGGTTATCTTCACGCCACTTATCCCAGTCATGAATACTCATGACAACTTCTTTAGTTTCGCCAGTCTCCTGGTGCTTTACGGGGTACGTTGCCATTAGTTCCACTCCAATGCTTCTGAGATAATTGGAAACTGCTCAATGAAGATGGCACGAATATCTTCAGCGAGTTCCATGTGTTCTTTTTGTGTGCCATTTGCAGTACGCAAATCCAAATAATGTGCCCATGACCGAACATTTCCGCTCATGTAGAGTCTGGTTTGTGTATTTTGTGGGAGCACAAAACGAGCACATTCCTTTGCCACACCCTTATCAAGTAGTGCATTATAAACTTCAAGACTTTGCTTAAAGTGATTCTCAATCATCGCTTCCATGTATGCTTTATCGCGTGGATTAATATCATCAATAGAATTTTGACGATTCTTTGTATCCTGACGACGAAGATCTGGAATAGGAATTTCTAATTGAAGTTCCTTGCTATCAGCATAGCGTTGTGAAAACTGCTGATATGTGAATGAACGGTGACGAAGCACTTGAGTTGCCACTGCTAGTGATGTATTTAGTTCTACCGTCATGAATGCGTGCTCAAAGATACTCCAGTGACGATGTTTAATACAATACTTAAGGAGACCAGCAAAACTATCGTTCTCCTGATTCTTGGGGTTTGAGACACGGGCACAGTATGCAATCTGTTTCTCCGCATCAGGTGTAACACTAATAAGTTTGGCGCTCATTTAATTCTCCAAATAATTTTTAAAAATTTCCAGTGCAATATTCCAATGAATAAATTGACCCCTCTCATTTAATGGAACAAAACAAATAGTCCACCGCCCAAGAGGACTTGGATTATTAGTCCCATGTAACATACCAACGTTTACTAAACTTGGTCTGTTTGTGTTTACTTCATAGAGAAATTCACAGTCTTCCTCATTTGCCCATAGATTGTCATGATATTCAGAGGTCGCCTCAGAATTACCATCAATTTTTTTTCTATATGTTTTATCAGATTTCCACCATTGTATCACGCCATCATCAGAACCCCAAGTAATATTGATCTTTGCATGATGAGTATACATTCCATGATCAGTATGAATAGGAATTTTAGAGTACGGTGGTGTATAAAAAACTTCTTTTAGTCCAAGAGTAAGACCAAGATCATTAAACCAATCTTCTACAGGATAAAAAGGATAATCATTGATATAAAAATGCTTTACCTTACTACCATTCTTCTTGAATATATCTAATGGAGCAATAGTAAATGGTAGATTAATGTATCTATGATACCAATTTCTAGATACACTAACCATCATCATCCTCAAAAACTTCGTCGTAATCTAGTATATAATTTTCAGCAGGATCGTCAAAGTTTTCTTGCACTGTTGTATACATGTCAACATCAGAATAAACTTCAGACTTCAGACATCCCACTAGAGACTCAAGATTATTAATAATCAACTTGAGTTTTTCTTTGTCCATAAAAAAGAATAATCCTCCACTAATTATATACAAAAAAAGAGGACCCGTCAAGGTCCTCTACAAATTTATAGATGTAGTTTCAAATTACTTTACGTAAGTTTGACCACGATAACAGAAAGTCCCATGGGACTCTTTGTTTTCTACACAACGTGTATCATACTCAACACCACGATAAGCGGCGTGAAGAACTTGTGCGTCGTGAAGAGCAGATGCTTTGTTGATCTGCTTCTTGATCATGTTTAGTGTGTTCATGAGTTGACTCCTGAAGTTGGGTGAAAATTAACCTTCTCATCTTTCGATGGATCCGTTTTTTCCCGTTCCTTCAGTCGTTTGCGTCCCATGGGTAGCAATTAGGTGTTGATTCCTTCATGACCTCAATCAATTCCACCTTCATTTCGGGAGGAATATTCTCATTTGTTCTCATCCGAATCATAATTGAATCGGCTTGAGCACATGAGAGTGTTGAATAGAATAGTAATTCTAACATGAGATGAACGGCTCCGTTCCGCGACTTACTTGCGTCCTATGTTAACATATCTGTGCATTGACCTTCCACCTTTGTCTTAAGATATCCAATCAGACTCCACTTAGACTTTTGGTCTAAGTTAGGATCCATTTGAATCTCTATTCGACGTTGGAGGAACCTTTCACACGACATATGCCACCCGTAGGGGCTGTCGTCAGCATGATGGGCAAGGGTAAATGCCATCAGTAGTGATAACATGTGGATGAACGTTAGGTCTTAGTATAGACCTCATACATTATTTAGTCAAGTGCCTCTGTATCATTACAAACATTTAGATATCATTCTTCTTCATGATCAAAAAAGAATACCTGAGTTAACCTACCAGTCTCTGGAGTAGTTCCAAACCCAGGAACAATACTCCTATGCAACAAATCACCTCTATACAAAACCATTCTATTATAAACATTCCCAACCATTGTGATCAGATTATCTTTACTATCAAAAATACCAGTTCCAGAATCAATAGGAGCATTTGGAGTTAAGTATAAAACTCCTGCCCACTGACTCTTATCCTTATGGATCCAGGTCTTTTCATTCTCTAAACATAGTTGAAAGGTAAAACAATCCATGTTCTTTCTAAACTGAACAGGACCATACTCAAGCATATTACCAAAGATACGATCCAGTTTATCTCCAATCATCTCTTGATAAGTTGCATCAGCAGCATCTGATCTCACACCAGGAAAAGAACCTGTTGTTTTAAAATCAATTTTTAAAGCAGAATTTCTGACTATATCGGGACTATCCAAAAAGTCATCAACAACGATTGTATTAACTCTCATTTTATTATAAGATCAAATCAACTTCCGTGATTTAAAAAATTGAAGCGTTTCTTTCATACCCCCGATATGCTTATTACCAATAGAACACTGGGGATAAGTAGCTTCCTCACCAAACTCTTGGTTAAATGCTCTTTGAGTAAAGTCATAATTCAACCTATACTCTAAAAATTCTCCACCAAGAGAACGTACTAATGATGCAATACGATCACACTCTTGACTACCATTTGAATAAATTACTGATTGCATGGTTTTTCTTTGTAGATGATTGTAATTTTATTGTATATATCTTCCCTATTATCGCTATGATTAACACGACAGCGTTCAATATCAGCGTCTAATAGTTTTACCACATTAGAAAGTTGCCATTCAGCGGCATACTTTTTAAAAGTATCGTCAATTTTAAGTTTACTCTGTCCAGGTTGATTAAAGTCTTCCATAATATTCAATTAATCGTTGTACTTGTTTCTTGTCAGTTCCACATGGTGCATTATTTAAACAAATAAGAATACACTCTGTATCACTAATAGAGGGTTTAATAGTAAACCCCCACTTGTCAACTTCACCTTCAATAGGTGCTTCTACATTATCAATCATTAGATCCAGTCAGGTTTGTGGTGTGGTAATCGTAAGTAGTTATCTTTCACCCATGGTTTGGATGCGATATACATTTTGTATGCTTCGATGGTAGAGATACTATCATCAAACTTAAACTCATCAGGCATAGCACGAACAAATGGTGTGTGATCATCCCATCTTACATCAGGAATGATTTTGTCAGCAGCAAGAAGAGTGGTAAAACAGGTATGAACTTTTGCATAGCGAGCAGCATATTCACTACAGAGAGCAAACCCATGAGCAAGCAACCATCTAGAGTTTGCTACAGTCTCGTTTGCCCAGATAGTACAAGGGTGATTACGGAATGCTCCCTTGTCCGTAGCATAGGGTGTGCCGTCCTTCTTAGGCAATGTGCCATAACCATGTCCCCACTTGTCTGAGGCGACTATAGAGAGCATCTGGCAGGTCTCTAGGGGCATCTTGACGATGTGTTTGTCAGGCAGAACTTCTGCTGACTTCCATGGAGAATCGTCAGTGACGAAGATGTTCATTTGTTGACTCAACCCAACAAGGTTTGCAAAGCGAATTCTTATATCTTTTCTCAGATGGGACATAACATCCAACCTGAGGGCATTCATTCGCTGGTATCAGCTTACCACACCCAACGCATCTTGTCTCCCACATCTTCATAATGTTCTCTCAAGTCTATTTGTTGCTTGATCTGGGAAGTCTCTAGGACGACTATCAGTAGCATTATCAGTTCTAGCAGAACCTTCGTTCGCCTTCATAGTATGTTGATAGTTAGGTCGTGGGTATCTGATACTAAATGGATCAGGCATCCAGTATGTTACCTGCCATTCTTGATCAGGACATAATCTAAGATGTTCCTCTACGCTATGACAGAAACTACCGAGTTGAATGTATCCATCATGAGTGATACATTTATTATCACCATTAGCAACCAAGAACATCATCTTACTACTCATAGCACTTCTTGCTCTGGGTTGAGATTTTTTACGAATTGCACAGGATTTTTTTCTGACTTGTGTACCCAATGATACCGCATCATCTCAAAGATAGGATCCCATGTTGCGACACAGACATAATCAGTCACGTTGTCTCCAGTCATCAGGTTTATCTCTTTGAAACCAGTCCTTAATATCATCAGCACTAGTGAACCCCGTTTTATGATTGGATGGATCGGGGTCTCCTAGTCCCATCCTATTCAGAAAATCGTCGGTACTACCTTCCTCAATATCTTGTGCTGCTTGGCGTCGTGCTTGCTTTAACCAATCTCTAGCAAGTGTATGTGCCTTTGCTAGTTTTTCTGCCCAGATCATGTCATCTAATTGGACTTCCTCCTTGTTTGCAATCTTCTTACAGATAGATTCTAGTCGTAGTCTGTATTGGGTAGATAGCATATTAGTCTCTGAAATCTAGTTTTAACTCAAGATCCTCTAATTTGAGGTATTCAGTGTGTGCAGTCTCTTGACGCTCACATACGATATTTAGAATATCAGTCATTATTATATCGTTGTCAACGTAATCATCGATATACTTGTAGATCGCTTCCTTCAGGTATCGATATCTATGCCACTCTGGCGAATATGGTTTGTAGTTTGTCATAAAGTATCATATTTGTAACTGAAATATAGATCAGAAAAAGATAGATGTCAACTATTCTTCACTATAATTCTTAGGATTTTTTTTAACATCAAAAACAAAGTATGTGAAGGGAACTAAAAGAACCGTTCCCAAAATTGACCCGACAAGAATTGGATCAACAATTGTGAATAATTTATGAATCATCTTCCTCTCCGTAATTGTCTACAAGATTTTTTACATAAGTCTCATTACCATCCAAATTTTTAATCTGAAAGATAGGAGACTTCATATACTTTTTAATTTTTTTATACTCTTTAATTAGTTTTTCAACTTCTTCTTTTTGAACAAACACTTTTGCCTTTCCATCACCAACTCCAAATCCACCACTCATAACATTACTCCTACTTTTTATCCTTTCCTTTATTGGGAGGTCCCCAATTCTTTGGATTTATTCTACCTTCAGATTGTCTCATACCAACAAATCCTTGCTTATATTTATCCCAATACTCATCAAAAATGTCAACTTGCTTTACGGCAGTAACCAAATCATAATGAATCGTACCTTCAGAGTAATACTCTACCAAATAACAGGTATATGGGAGTGTCTTATCCTCCGCTGCACTTTTATCACAGTCTTGTTGGAGGACTCTTAGACTCTTCGCCATTAAGAACGACCTCCCCACTGAATATCTGGATATGCTTCTTCGATAGAAGCTTTACTAATTTTATATTTTGTTTGAAGTTTCTTATCCTTCACAAGAATCATGATCTCTGCTTCTCTTGGATGCAGTCCTTCAAGCATCTGAATAAACATAGTCTCTCTACGAAGACCAGTCAAAGATGTGTTGCCTCCCTGCAAATAGTTATAAAAATTTTGCCACTCTTTACGAATAGATGTTGCTCTGTTACGAACAACTTCATCCATTTTAGAGAGACCATCTACTTTATTCAATTTCTCAATTGAGGATGAAAGAGATTCATTCTGTGCGGATTGTTCTTCAGAACGAGAATACGGCACTTCTCCCTCAGGAAGTGCCGATACTGCAGTATCATCAAAGTTCCAAATAAGAATAGCAATCAAACCTTCAGTTCTATACTTTTGAAGAACCTCTGCTTTTTTTGCATTAGTCCTCTGAGTATGAACTGCTTGAAGAATCTCATGCATAAATGGGTTTGGTTGTAATTCAGGAACTGGATTACTCTTGGTCTTCGTCTTCGTAGTCATAATCGTTTTCAAATCTCACGGCTAAAATTTCGTCTGGTAAAAGATTACCATTCTCATCAAACATTTCGGGATGTGTGTATGCAATTGCAGTAGTCTCGTACTGATTTTGTTTTGCCATCCATCCAATTACACTGCCCAGCAATAAGAACATTACTGAGAATAGGGCGGAAAATGTGAGTGTAATAGCTAACATTGGTCTACTCCGAGATTAACTCTTTTTAATAATTCCAAATTTTAATTCAAAATGGAAATGTATCTCTCGGTTTAAGAGAGAAATGACCTTCCCAAACATTATTCCAAATGTTCTAGGCTTTGGTTCTTCCCTCCTGCTGCGATGACGCAACATTAACTCGAATCCACGATTTATATCGACAGATTCATCTGGTTTATTTAGTTGTCCTCTTCCGTCTTCCTGGTTTTTTGTCATTACTATATCTCCAGGCATCGTTAAGAATATCACAAAGATATTTTTTAATTTTTCTTGCTTGTGGTTTTGGTATGTGACCATACCCCTCTCTCAATTGTTTGTGAGTAGAGTCTTGTCCTCCTTCCAAATACTTCTCAAGATCTAAAATCAATAATGTAATTTCTGAAGCAGTTTTACTTTGAATAAAATCTTCAGCATGACGACGCTTTGCATTACACACATTAAAATAGTCATACAATTTAAGTACAAACTTACCTTCAAATGCGTAATCAATTGCTTTCTCTACATCATAATAGAGTGTGGAGAATTCCTCATCCATTAGTACAGACATCATGGTAAAATTATATATCAAAAAGTGGATTTAAACAACTGTTTGGTTTCAAAAAACCAAAGATAGTCTAGAGAAGACTCGCTTAGCATGTCAATAGCCTGTTGAGGAGTCTCAACTAAGGGATTTCCAGCAAGATTTAAACTGGTGTTTAATAAAATACCATGTCCAGACAATTTTTTAAACTCAATAAGTAATTCATATAGGAAATGGTCTGAACTAATTGTTTGAACCCTACTAGTACCATCAACATGTGTTACACCTGGAATTATATCAGACTTTACAGGAAAGCAAAGTGTCATCTCTGGACTAGGAACCGAATTTTCAAAATACAAATGTGCATCTTCTTCAAGTACTATAGCAGCAAACGGTCTATACCACTCCCTTTTTTTAATTTTATTAACAATGTCTTTAGCATCAGAATTCAAAGGGTTAAAGAGTATTGATCTATTACCCAACGCTCTCTGTCCCGCCTCTGCCTGCCCGTAGAAGACGCCTACTGACTTGTCTTGCATCAAGACAGCACATATGTCATTTATAGATGATTTGTGCCCATTGTATGGAGTTACATCATGATTAAGTCCATGAAAACTTAAACCATCATTCGCATATATCTTCTTATCCTTTGACAATTTCCTATAAACAAACTTTGCTATACCCAAAGACAACCCAGTATCTTCACAAAGAGAATCAAAATAAAAATTAACTTCAGGAAATTTTCTAATAAGATTATAATTATTAACAATATTCATTCCATATCCACCACCAATGCATACATTTTTTATACCAGTCCTTTTAATATAAGTATCAACTATCTCACATATTTTATTAGAAGTTTGAGTCTGTACTTCATAACAATAGTCAGCAAAAATCATATAATTTTCTTCGGTAATATCAATTGATATATTGGAGTCACTTTTAAACGTAAAAAAATCTGACAATGATGGATTAACATCTTCAAAATAATTAATTACTTTTTCAAAATTTCCACTATCAAAAAGATTACTCAATCTATCAACAGATTTACCGTAAGATGCCAACCCCATTGCCTTACCACAATCTTGAATCGTTTGTCCCATTGTCATAGGTGCAGTATTGTATAGATCCCCTATACCAATACCTTCCCAACCAAATGACACCCCAATATCACATTTACCAATCCTTTTAGTAATAGGTTTACGAATGCCATTCCAACAAGAATCACCTGGAGTTTTGTACCCCTTATACAATGGCACACATTTATCATAATTCATATGATAAACAGATTGATTCTCATACATTGATGGATTATCAAGTGGTCCAAGATATCCACCAGCAGAATCCACAACTACAACTAATGCATCATCAAAACCACTAGAATAAAAAGAATTACTTGCATGGAATAAATGATGATGCCGCCCAAGTTCAAGTTTACCATTATCTAAAGTTGATATAATTTTTACATCAGGAGAAAATATAAGTATTTGTCTGCCATAAAACGATAGATGATCTTCATCTGTAGTTTGCAATACTGCATAGTCCAAATTAGTTAAAGACTTGCTGGCAATCAACCCTCCCCAACAAAACTTAAGATTAGAATCTCTCTTTACCCCAGAATATCTCTCTTCTTTTAAAAATAATTCTATTTTACCGTTGTTCATAATTGATACTGATGCGTCATGCCCCCCACGCATACTCAAAACTCGCATGATAAATACCTAATATTGAATATATATGATGGAAGTTAGGAATAAATTATTTGAGATATATGATAACCTAACTCCTGTATCTTTACCTACTTGGTTAAACCCGTGCATAGAAGATAAAAATTCTTGGATAAAATCTTATGTTTGGGAGACACCCTCACTAAGGAGAGTTCGCCTGTGCGAATTAAAAATACATGGCAAATTTGTCGCAGAATCTTTAGTCATATATCCACAATTTAAATATGATGCTCCAATATTTGGCACAGAATATGTCAAATGTGGTAACGTAAAATACTTTGGAACCATAGACTTTCACCCACTAAGGAGTGACCAGGAATATAACTTAAAGTATATTCAAAAATATCTTGGAGACCAAGAAGATAGAACAAAAAATGAATCAAAAATATACAATTTAGATACTTACTTTTCCAAAAAACTTTGGATTAAAACTAATCGTCAAGATTTTTATGCTGAATACATGAACAAATTAGACCTATATTTAACTAGGTATAAAGAATGTACACAAAAATGTGATGAAGAAGCATCTCTAATTTTTCAAAAAGGTTACGACCACCACCTATCATATACAGATCCAGCATACGGAATTATAAAATCTTATTATACAAAAGACTTCGCAAGAAATTATATAGACGGATTTCTATTTGATTTGGCTCAATGACCAGGAAGATAACTATTATCTTTTAACCATTGAATCGTATCACTACACCCACCAATAATCTCAGTACCAGTTTCTACTTTAGGAAACGTAGATCCTGGACCAAACTTTTCATAAAATTCCCCCTTATTAAAATCTCTACCAACCTTGTAAACAACATACTTGAGATCAAGAGTCTTAAAGATTGCTTCAATTTTTACACAGTAAGGACAATTATCCTTTGACCAAACAATAAAGGTGCTCATTTTAGTAGGCGTAAGATGCATCTCATATAATACTACTACCGTTTTTACCGACTGTCAATATTATACAGTGAAGATTACCCAACCCTGAGTAGCGTCGGAATAGATTAACTCAAAAGATGCTCCCTCAGTACTGACAACCATGTCAGAAGAGTCGCCCATAATATTACTACTATTTCTACCAACTGTCAGGTTGTTAGTGTCAAAGGTTTTTCTAACGTCAATAATTCTAACCTTATCTCCTTGCTCTGGAGATGGTGGTAGAGTAAGAGTCCATGTACCACCACTAGTATCTGCCCAAACAGTTGTCCATGTACTAATAGTAGTATTGGCAGACAATGTTCTAAATGTAGTATCTACTCCCTGAATAGGAATCCATCGGGTAAGAGAGGAATTCCACACCTCAAGATTGCCTGTACTAGTATTTCCCCTCAATTGAGGAGTAGTTACTGTACCAACTCCAATCTGACCCTTAACAATCAGATCCCCATTAGCAGCAATGTTACCTGTTGCCATAACAGCAGTGGTTGCTGCGCCAATAACAACTTGGGTTTGTGTCATTCCAGTACCGACACGACCAATGGTTGCAATACCACTAGTACCATTACTCAAATCAATTTGATTACCTATGAAGGTATCCGCAGAGTAAACATATCTCCACTTCTTACTATCTTGACCTAAATCAAAGGTGTTAGTTGTTCCAGGAGTGACATTAGAACTAACGTTAGCATCAAGAACAACAGAGTTCTCAGTACCAACACCAGTATTAATTGTACCACCAGAGAAAGTAACAGTTCCAGTAAATGTAGACACACCTCCAACATTTACATTAGAATCTACTCTCAAATTATCAGTAACAGTTAATCCTGCTAATTCAGTATTACCAATTACTTTTAAGGTATTACCCAATCCAGGATCAGTTATACCAATTGATACAGATTCTTTTACATATGCACTAGTAGTAACCAGTGTTGACCCAATGCCAACATCTCCAGAGAACGCAATAAAATTCTCATAGTATCCACTAAGAACAAAATTAACCAGTTCTTGGTCAGCTTTAATGTATAAAATATCTCCAGCAGCAGCTCTTAAATCAGTTCTAACATGTGTAGTATCCCTTTCAACCAAATAATTATACTCAAGGTAATCTGTAGGAGTAGATCCAAGACCAACCCTCACTTTAGTATCAAAAGATCCCCTATTACAAACATATAAATTACCCCTAAACTTCCTATAGTCCGTAGGTATAGTAAACATGATAGTGCTACTATTCATGGATTGAGACACACTTTGAGCAAGGAATCCTCCTTCCTCTCTGTTCTCAGTCTCAGATGCAAGAAGAGTAAATGCTACTTCGGTATGATTGGCACGAACAACTACACTTTGCTGATCAGCAAAGTAAATAGAATCTGTTTCATAATAGTCTCCTCTAGGGATAACTTTATTAAAAACAATGTATCCCTTATTACTATCAAAATCAGACAAACCTCCCGTAGAAAGTCCTATACGGATTTTAATTTCAGTAGAACTTTGATTAACAATATATACCTTTCCTTCTACCAACTGACCTGCAGGGGCGGTGTACAAAACCTCACTCTTGTTTAGCGCAGTTGGCTTGATAGTTGCTAAGGATCCAAAAGCCATTTGTATATATCCTGAAAATTGTTGCAGTATTATTATTTATTTGATATAATATTGGACAAAACCATATGATAATTTTAACTGGCGCTAAAGGTTTTATTGGCAAATGTTTTGCAGATAAACTTGCCGAAGAAGTAATGTTAGTAGATCAAGAAGATGCTTGGAGACTATTCAGAGATTTTGATGAGTGGAATAAAGTTGATCTAGTTATCCATCAAGGTGCAATATCTTCTACTACAGAGAAAGATTTACAAAAATTGTGGCACTTTAATGTAGGATTCTCATGTGCCCTCTTAAATAAAGCGATCGTATATGAGTTCCCAATTAAGTATGCATCGTCTGCATCCGTCTATGGGAATCAAAGTGTGTATCAAAAGTCTAAAACATACAATCCTCTCAATCAATATGCAATCTCAAAGTTGCAGATAGATTATACTGTCATGGACAACATAGATCAGTTCACTTTAGTTCAAGGATTTAGATATTTTAACGTTTACGGTGATGGAGAAGAGCATAAAGGTAATCAAGCCAGTCCTGTCAGCAAATTTACAAAGGAAATTAGAGAGACTGGAGAGTTAAATCTCTTTAGTGGATCAAATAAATTCCTTAGAGATTTTATATGCGTTGATGATGTTGTAGATATTGTTCTAAACAATAATGCTGGTAGTGGAATTTATGACCTTGGTACTGGATCTCCAGTCTCATTCCAACATGTTGCAGATTTAGTTGCAAAAAAAGAGGGTGGTAAAATTAATACCATCCCATTTCCAGATCATTTAAAAGGTAAGTACCAAACATACACCTGTGCAGATATGAATTGGGTTGGTAACTATAAATTCAAAACCATTGAAGACTATCTAAACCTTTAATCGCCGCTTATAACCCTATAACTATCAGAATCAAAGTGTTGTGTAGAAAATTCAAACAATTCAGAATCATCTAAAGCAATCATCTGATGTCTCATTCCTACTGGTATATAAAATTTATCCCCAGGTTCTAATATAGTTATTTGGGAATCAGATAAATCATCAGTAAACCCATGATACAAAGAGATGAGACCACTCTGTAAGTAGAAGGTCTCATCTTTTATTTTATGATAGTGCCAAGAACACCTCTTCCCAGCATTAAAAAAGAGAAGTTTACCACAATATAATTCACCATTAACAATCCACTTCTCATATCCCCACCCCTTAGAGACGTGTTTAATTGAAGAAGTCATCTGAATTTACCGCCTTGTCATCTATGTAGTAATCGGCAGATGGTTTGCCCATAATAAGTTCGTGGTACTTACAATTCCATACACTTAACTGCAATTTTGTAAGTTCCAACCAACGTGCTTCCGCCAACTGAGCATTATCATCATATGTACCCATACCCCTAGCGGTAAAGTATTTAATGTAATGACCATCATCGTACAACTTATTAATCTTATTAATATTCTCAATCATAGGAGTACTCGCTTCATACTTACAGGTCTTGCAAGTCCCATTCTTTGCAGCGATTACACCATCAATATCAACACAATATGTTTTCATTCCTGGTAATATTGCTCTCATAAATTCTCTGCCTCTTCATCAGATAAAGTATAGCATCCATAATGCTGAACGGCAATTGCCGATGCTTTATTAGCAACAACGATTGCAGTAGGTATATCCCCGTACTTCAACATAGCATAGGTTAAAGCTGCCAGGAAAGTATCTCCAGCACCAACAACATCAAATACATTTACTTTATCGGTAGGGTATATGCTACCCATATGAGCAACACCCCTCTCACCCAAAGTAACAATTAGATTTTCAATGTTAGGTTTAACAATCAAGTTATCATATTCTCTTTGATTAATTTTATAGTACACATTTGGATAACTAAAAAGTTCTGTCTTCTTTGTATCAATAAAAATTGGTCCTTTAAAATTATCACAAAATACTTTTATATCATTTGAATTTAAATATCCTTTATCATAGTCAGATATTACAACTGCATCATATTGCATATGAACAAATGCAGACTTAACTTCGGATGGTCTGAGGGAATCGATTTCAGATTCAATATCAACTCGCATCAATTGTTGATTACTACCTTTATCAACCAACCTACGTTTTATTATGGGTTTTTTATTTGTAATATGATTCACAAGCACACCAAAAGACTCTAGGTTTGCCCTCACGTTTGCAGACATACCTTTATGCGTTTCAGTTCTGTCATACTTAAGAACTGGAACAGGAGCTTCTGGACTAATACGTTCTACATTCCCATAGACATATTCATCATCACAAGTTTCCCCTATCAATAATACCTTGAATTGTTTTTGTGGTTGCATAATCACCAATTCTACTAAAAAATACTAACTTTGAGGCATACATAGACCCGATCACAGATTTACCTTTCCAATCTGATCCAACAACCATAACATCAGGTTGAATAAAATTAATCATTGCTTCCAATTCAAAATCAGAATCAAATAAATTTACTTTATGTACCGACTTTAAATTTTCTAAGAAGAACTTTCTTTCTTCTTGATTATATATTGGTCTTGTAGGTCCCTTCTTTTCAGACACTCTTCGATCAGTATCTATACCGACGTAAACTTTATCACCCAAAGACTTTGCAAAGTTTAAAAGTTCTAAGTGTCCTCTATGAAGAAGATCAAATGTACCATTAACAAATACTTTAGTCATGGTTTATAATCCAAGTATACGTTGCCAGATATAGTTGATCCCTCATTTCCATGAGTGACCATATGCATAAGGAATGATGGGAATATAATAATAGATCCTGCTTTCAATTTTGGTTTATAGTCAAGAGGAAATTGAGGTGTTCCATTGCCACATATTTGATTCTGAATATCCCTCATTGAAGGATTAAAGAATAGTGTCTTCGACTCTGGCACAGTCTCATATATTATAAAACTCCATTGCGAATGTGGATGAATATGAGGATCTTGATAATCATTCTTGGTATAAACATTCCTCCATATACCATCTATTCTAGCATTATCATAAGAGCATTGTATCTCATTAATATTCCTAGATACCACTTCATTAAGATGTATCCAAGTCTCTTCTGAAACATTATGTTCCGTTCCAAAACTGGTATTAATCTCACTATCCCAGGTAGTATTATACTCTTTAGATTCAATATGAATCTTATCAAGATCAACTACATCCTCAAATATAGGAATTGCAAATAAATTTTTTATCATCCATTCTTAACCTCAACTAGGATCTGATACTCTGGTAAGTAAAGATATTCTATATCAGAATTTGATAAAGTTCTAAGTGCATCATCAAGAGTTTCTACCAAAGGTTCTCCACCAAGATTGAATGAAGTATTAAAGATTATTGGACACCCAGTCCTATCATAAAACTCTTTAATCAACCCATAGTAATGACGATTAACATCTTCAGTCACCGTTTGAATTCTACATGTACCATCAACATGGATAATTGCAGGAATTTTTTCTTCAATTCCATCTTGACACCTAACGGCATACATCATAAATGGAGTTTCATCCATTCCACGGAGATCAAACCACTCATTAACATGTTCTTTAAGAATAGATCCAGCAAAGGGTCTAAAATACTCACGATGTTTCACATTATTAACATGATCCTTTCCATCAGGATCACGAGGATCATACATGATAGACCTATTTCCCAATGCTCTAGGACCAGCTTCAGATCTACCCTGGAACATAGCAACAATATTTTTATTGGCAATTAAGTCAATAACATCTCCATACTCAACCCCACCTTTGATTGAAGTTGCTCCCCAACGATTAGATGCTTCTTCAATATCATCAGCAGAGTATTCATATTCAGGACCATAATAAAGGTCAGTGATTCTATCTCTAATAGTCATGTCATTTGTCGTTTGATGATGAATGTAATAAGCAGCTCCAATGGCAGTACCCGCATCATTACTTACAGGTTCAACATAAAGGTTAATTCCTTCACCCTTGAGTTGATCAAGATACCAATAATTTGCTACACAATTTAAACCATATCCACCAGACAGAACAACATTTTTGTTGCCGCTGATTTTAACTGCTTTACGAATAAGATCCAAAACCATCTGTTGAGATTCTGTTTGGATAGCATACGCCATATCCCTACGATTTTCGAGTAAGGTCAAATCATCTTTATTCACATCAACCGAAGTGTTTAAAAATTCATATCTACCTTCATTTACCACAGCACCATTTGGATATGTTGGTACAATTACATCCCTATCTGCAGTTTTCCAAGTAGCAAGTCCACCATTATCAGAATAAATTTGTGGGATTTTATCATTTGGTTTTCCATATGGGAATAGTCCCATAGTCTTACCAGCTTCGATAGGTGCCCACCCACAATATTGTGTTACGGCTTCATATGCCTTAGTAATACCAGCACTCTCATCAAGAATAAACTCATGAGTTCCTTCTTCACCCTCACCACTACTATCAAATTCATCAATCTTTGCAGATCCCCAAGGACCTCTACCTGCCTGATGCTTATAAATTGTTTTAAACTGTGCGGGATACTCACAAGTAAACATAGATTCAAGTTCCCAAGTGAGTTCTTGTTCTCTACCAATGTTCATAGGAATGAACGTACCTGCACCATCAACAACCAAAGCAACTGCAGACTTAAATCCAGACCTATAAAAAGCGCAAGATGCATGTAGTTTATGATGTGTTCTACTAAGGTCAACAACCTGAGGATGATTATAAAGATCTTCTTTGCGATCAATTAACCCCAACTTTCTTGCAATACCAGTGTATAAATCATCACCAGTAAAATCAATCTTACCACTGTCACCTAATGGTTGGGTATGAGCAATGACCAAATAATCTAACCTATCAGTATACTCAAGAATCTTTACCATAGATGCGATGGGTCCACCATCATACTTATGTCTTGATAGACGTTCTTCTTCAATAGAGAGAACCATCTCACCATCTTTTAACAAGCAAATTCCAGAGTTATGTCCTCTAGCAACTGCAGCAATCCATTGTGCCATTATTTACCTCAATTAAGATTCTTTAGAATATCCTTTACTTGACCATCAACTTTAGACTGTTGTGTTGCAGCATCAACATTGGTTAAAAATCCCTTAGTTGGTTTTTTGATATCAGGTTTTGGAGCGTTAAATGAACTGCTACTATTACTTCCGTTTAGTTGTGGTTTAGCAGAATTCTTAGGTGCTGTTGATGCATTTGCATAGTTTGTATATGCAGTTCCTTTACCCATTCTCTTACGAACAGATGCGATAATTTGTCGTTCTTGTTCTTTATCAAGTTCCATTGCTTGATCATTATACCGATCAACATCTTCTGCCATAGTCAATCTAATCGGAGAATATTTTCTCCTATCAAGTCCAGCATCAATAACATCAAAATCATTATCGTCAGGATAAGTAATATTAACTGGGTATGTAGATCCAGTAACTACTGTTGCAGTCTTACCAAATGCTTTGGCAATATGTTGCCCCATACTATCACATCCAAGGAAGTGATCTGCACCATTAATAATTGCTGCCCACATCCTCACATCTTGAATCTGAGGTCTTGCAACTTTATACTTTGCTTTCTCTTCATTTTCTTCAAGAGGAAATTCAATCTCACTCATGATAATAACTGCATAATCTTTCTTCAAATCATTAATAATATTAACAATATTATTTAAAGAAAAACTACGCGAAGATGGATCAGCAATAAAATCATTACCAACAGACTCAACAGACCTACCAAAAGGTTGAACAACAAGAATCTTATCTTTTCCTGTTCCTTTCTTTACCTCTTCAACAGAATTGTATCCACCAATAACTTCCATTTTACCAAGAACTATTGTTGGTGCAGGAAGTTCACGAGGTTCACTCAATTCATTAATCTGAATATCATATGCTTGAGCAAGACTACACTTTTGATTATAGTATTCCCAAACTCTATATGGTTCAGTCGTTATAACATCTCTATGCTTCAACTCTTGTTCAAACAATCCTTTATGCCAATGATCAAAGACTCTACCATCTAATGTTGGATGACCTTTGAAAAAATCAGTACCCCCTTCACAAACGATTATAAAATCGTCGTGAGTTTCTGCATACTTTTCAAATGCAGGGATGGAGCAAATAACTCTGCCAGCTCCACCATTGACAAAAAATGCTTTCGATCTCATAAATTCACATCTCCAAAAGATGATATAAGAATAATTTATTCTGGGTTATTTATCACAGAAACATGACCTGCACTAGGCGATCCTGATCTTTAAACATACCATGTTCCATGATAGCTCCATGGAACATATTAGTAGGATATAACACTGCTTTATTATACTTCATTTCAGATATATGTTCAAGTTTTATTAAATTACTAGTATGTTGAGAGTAAAATCCAGTTCCACCCTCACACTCATTATCATAATTCAAATAAACAACAACTGCCCAATTAAGAAATGGAGGATCCAAATGCGCCACTTTAAAACTATCAACACTTGCATCCAATATTTCTTTATTGCTCGTAACATTAACCATAAATCTCATTGCTGATATAGACCTATCATGCTTCTCCTTATCAAATTCTACCAACCAACCAGGGTGATTGCATAGATCTTCAAATACTTGCCCAACTTTAAACCCCAATTCAAGAGTATCTTCACATACTCTACGTCCCGTAGCATATGCAAGAAGATCTGGAT
>UEXM01001071.1_pt1 | contig 25102 bp, 19 predicted proteins | sample 1796661 | NCBI WGS metagenome assembly UEXM01 (sample SAMEA4772469, study PRJEB27181) | metagenome | reverse complement strand
ACACTTGCAAGCGTTGCCGCTTACGATGATGTTGGCGGTGCAATCGACGTTGTTGATGAAGTTTTGAAAGTTAGTCATAGTTGTTTACCTTAGTTAGTAGTTGTTTGTTGTATGCTTCTATTATACAGATATCGGCTAGTTTGTCAACCCCTATCCAGTCTAATTCTTAAATAATAAAGAAACTTTTGTTGATACCCAATTGTACCCTTTATCGTTCATATCCCAAACGAAAGCGTTAACGTGTGCTTTATTGCACATTACGAAGCGGGTGTCATTGGAAGCGTTTTGAAAAATCATTGTAATCATTGTTTTACCTTAGTTGTTGTTGTCTCTTGTGTGCTTCTATTATACATATATCGGCTGTTTTGTCAATAGGCTTTAGCCTTAATTCCTAAAATTTTAGGAAGAAATATAGGCGATATAAAGAGCAAATGTTGCTGCGTCAAAACCGTCGATGTCGTCTTGTGTTGCGTTGTCGAAGATAATTTTAAGATCGTTGTTCATGTTGTTTACCTTAGTAAGTGTTGTGTTTGTTATGTCTCCCATTATACATACTTATCGGCATTTGTCAATAGGTGTGTGCAGTTATTCTGAAAGTTTTTGCAAGAAAGTTTTTTGCTTATTTGCAGGATTTGCTATTGACAGGGGGGGGTGGTAAAGTAACTTGTGGAATTTTTGTCGTGATGTATCCCCCCCATGTGGGGGTGGTTTGTTTGCAGTAAGGGGCAATTTACTGTATGTCTTACCCAATCTATAAAGATAAAATATAAATATATGTTTATATCATTTTGAATCACATTGAATCTCATTCGCCTCTTCTTCGTCCCGCTTGTCGCTCTTCGCAAGATTGTCGTACCACCATAATGGTTGTAGATTGGTGTAACGCCAAGCCGCTATTTCTTCTCCGTTTTAACAGCGCGACACAAGACGCATTTATATTTATTTTTCCCCATCATCAGAAAGACCTTCGTCCCGCAGCGCTCGCACACTTTTGAGTCGTAAACTACTTTCGGTGACGATTTGTTGTTTTTCTTCGTCATTGGCACCTCTCCAAATTCTTAAATCCCTAACAGTCATTCCACAACCCACACAAACATTATCTTCATTAAGCGAACATATTCTTACACACGGAGATTTCATATAAATTCCCTCTTTATAAACCCCTAGCTTTTATCCTACCAAGCAAGTACCGGGCAGGATATTAGATACTTATTAGTGAGCCACCAATCAGACGCTTGCTTTGGGGTTCGGGTGAGAGCCACTAACTCACAACTAAGCAATTATACTTAATTTTTTATTACTAAAACCGGTCGTCTGCCAAATGTATCAGGCGCGGGTAACACCTGACTCCAACTCCTAACAATCCTTAATAATTTCTATATCTGGTATTTCTACCGTCCAAGCGCCACAAACAGGACAGATTTTTTATGTGACAGCGTTATATAAGATTATCAATTCCAAGTATCCGTAGACACATTTATTTACCAATAATACCCTTTTGTAGCCCAAATTTCAAGATTTTTATGTAAAAAGCCGTCTTGGTGTATATTATATATGTAAACAGATACCATTCACATAGGAATTGAAATGAGTAAAGTCACAAAAACATGCGGCTGCAAATTAACTTGCAAGGCAACTGCCGCACTTGAAAAAGAGACATGCGAGGAAATAAAGAAGGAAGACAAGCCCCTACAGGAACTATTGGATGACAAACAACCCGAAGACGAGAAATAATTATTATTGTTCTGCTGAGTCAGTAAATAATGAAATTACCCTCTCGGATATAAGCGCACTCAAAGACGTACCTTGCCCCTATCAGAAAATAGCACATCTGCTAGATGATAGGTGTATTTTAAAAAACTTTCAGCCAGATGAACTATTCTTTTATGAGATTGTTCAATATAAAGATGGTCCCCGTCAACCAGACAACGAGCTTGAAATAGAGCGCGGCACTGGCTGCATACAAACAGTCGATGATAAAACCTATCTAAATAGAATTACCCCACTATCTTCTATAGATGGTCCTATAACTAGGCATGTAGAATTCACTGATAGTAAATATCTTTTTATACAAACATATATACCAAAAGACTATAGAGACCTATTCTCTACACCCAATACTATATTGGCTACTGAAGTCGCCGGTTGCCCCTCTCCTGTCGAGCTACAAGACCACACGCTGCTTGGCCGTCTAAATGGTACAATTCAGTCCATAGACCAACAAGAGCTATGGTCCCTCCTCTTACAAAATACCAAAAAACCCACCCAAGGCATGATCAGGTTCAACAAGAAGAAGAAATGCTTTGAGGGATACGACGGAAAGAACTGGCGGCCTTTACTAATGGGGGCAAAATGAAAATACCATCAAACATGACAGAAGAAGAGGTCACAGAAGTTATACGTAAAGTTTGCGAGCGATCTGCTCCCAAGTACACTTTTTACGGCTACGACTCAAAAGACATGATACAAGAGGCCACCATCATCTGCATGGAAGCTTTGGAAAGATATGATGAAGAGCGGCCTCTTGAAAACTTTCTGGCGGCGAATTTGAGCAATAGACTAAAGAACTTTGTGAGGGACAAGCATTTTGTATCTTGCAGCGACGAAAATAGGGCTAAAGTTTACCAACCTGCCCAGCTTGACAATGACAACAGCATACAACACTGGATCGACGTAAGGCTTAACTGGCTTGACCAAATAGATAAAGATCAAATATTTAAAATAGTGGATAAAGAGTTGCCAGCTTCTATGAGGCTAGACTATCTAAAAATGCAAAACGACGTTTACATACCAAAGTCTAGGCGAGAGGAAGTAGTACAAAAAATGCAGGAGATCTTAGAAGAATATGGATACTATGAAGAAAGGTAGGATCTCTAAAAAAGAAGAATCCTATATAAAACAAAACTTAGAAGCTGGACATGAAAAGTTAGCAAAAGAGCTAAACAGAGATTCAGACAGTGTTCTTGAGTTTATTCGCCGGAAGGTTGTAAGCGGTGATTTCAAAAACCCTTCGTGGCTAGACGCGCACGACCCAGAAAGGCAAGCTGAATATGAGCTTACGATACGTCCTTATTGGAATGAACTCAAAAAACAGTTTACAGAGGAAGAATTGCAGTTATTTAAGTATCACTGGTCTAGAGTTGTTTCTCAATTCAAAGATGATGTTACACCCACAGAAGAGATGCAAGTTGTTGACCTTATTAAACTAGAGTTACTGATGAACAGATCTCTTCAGGGAAATAAAACAAACATACAAGAGATATCAAGACTGGAAACCATGTTAGAGGCCGAGAGATCGCACTCTAGAGAAGCCCAAGACGCTGACGTGATATTCAATATGGAACGACAGGTGGCGTCTTACAAAGCCTCTCAGGAGTCTCTAAACAAAGACTATAGAGAGCTTCAAACCAAAAAAAATTCCATGCTTAAAGAAATGAAGGCCACCAGAGAGCAAAGAGTCAAAAGACTAGAAGACAGCAAGCACAATTTCACAAGCTGGTTGGCTCACCTTGCTACAAGTCCAGAACTAACAAAAGAGTACGGAGCGACTATGGAGAAGATGAGACTAGCGATGGAGAAAGAGAAAGAACGACTTTCTGCTTTCCATCAGTATACAGACCAAAGCGTGGACCAGCCGTTTTTAACTCCAGATACGGTCAGGGACCAATGAAAAAGATAGGAATAGCAATAGTAGCAACAAACTCATACTTTGTACTAGGAATAAAGTTTATAAAAAGGTTTCATCACTTTTATAAAGGTGAAGACCAAGTAAAATTTTTCTTCTTTTCTGATACAGACCCAAGTGACTACATTCAAGACGAAATAGACATAGAGTACTACCATGACCAACACGCCGACTGGGTTGAAGGTACGAACTCTAAGTTTAAAAATATAATGAAACTAAAAGACAAGGATGTTGACTACATATTTTACCTAGATGCAGACACAAGTGTAAATCAGACTTTTGATATGTCTAATTTAATTGGTGGTCTAGTTGGAGGTGAACACTACGGAAATAGAGATTGGATGAAGGACTCAAAGCCTTTTGATAGAAACCCAGCCTCCAAAGCTTATGTACCCGAAGATACAGATTTGCCACAGATGTATTACTATGGCGCTTTCTTTGGTGGAGAAAGAGATAACTTTATAGAATTGTGTGAACTACTAAGATCTTGGCAAATAGAAGACAAAAAGATACCGCATGAACCGCCGTGGAACGATGAGAGTTACTTGAATAAATACTTTCATTACAATGAGCCACACGTTGTAAAAACAGAAATGTTTCCATTTTTGGTTAGCGACAAGTCTGGAATAGGATACACAAGAAGTATGGACCTAGACACCTCAGATATAAAGGAGGAATTAAAGAAAAATAAAAATAAATTAATCAACATAAGTGACAATAGGGTTCACGTATATGAATAAATGCCGCGATATAAGTATACTTTACATAAACTCTGAAAGACCAGCGTTTAACGATAAAAGAATCAGAATGGAAGAAAAGCTTAACGAGCTAGGGCTTCCATACGAAAGAGTGCCAGTGGCAGTTCAGAACGGTAGCGCAACTGTAAATATAGTTTCCGGTGGACATAAAGATGCTTCGCAAATAGCAATAGACAACGATAAACTTCCATGCTTGATACTAGAGGACGACGCGGAGTTGTTAGATGAATTTCCTTTTGATTTAGATGTTAACGAAGACGCTAAATTAATTTACTTTGGTTTAAGTTTACACAACGCAGGACAAGGAAGACTTGAATTAACAGACTACAACGAAGATTACTACAGAGTAAAAAATTCACTAGCAGCACATGCGATACTACTACCAACACAAGACTCTGCAAAATACTATATAAGCCTTTGCGAAAAATCAATAGAAGTAACAAACTGGCACGACAAGGAGTTAGCATACGACTCACAAAAAGAGTTGTTTTTAACACCCAAGAAGGGTCCAGTATTTTTTCAGACAGATGGACATACTAGACCAGTAACAAATTTTGAATTAGAGGATTTTATAATAGATTAACACACACCGAAACACTACATCATAAGCTTCTGGATTCTTATGAGACCATCGGACATTTAAGCACACATAAAAATATTGTATTTCTCTTAGAAATAAATTAAAATTAAGGAACTTTAGGAATATGAAAAAAGCAATCATTTTTGGAATCACGGGACAAGACGGAAGCCACTTGGCAGACCTTTTACTGGAAAAAGACTACGAAGTAGTCGGGGTGACTAGAAGGGTTAGCGTAAGCACAACCTCTAGAATAAAACACATACTAGACCATAAAAACCTAAAGATAGAGAGTGGAGACATTACAGACGCCCACTCTGTCATAAACATTTTAAAAGACCACCAAGATGCCGCAGAAGTATATAACCTAGCTGCGCAAAGCCATGTTGCGGTTTCTTTCAAACAACCAGCACTTACATGGGACATAACTGGCAAAGGGTGCTTAAATATTCTACAGGCTATGATTGACCTTGATATGAAAAATTCTAGATTTTATCAAGCTAGCAGCAGTGAAATGTTTGGCAAGAATTACGATATTGAAGTAGGCATGACCGCTGAAAGTAAATTTCAAGATGAAGACACCAAATTTATGCCGCAAAGCCCTTATGCCATAGCTAAATGCGCCGCTCACTACATGACTAGGCTATACAGAGAGGGATATGGGTTACATGCAAGCGCTGGAATACTATTCAATCACGAAGGACCACGGAGAGGCGAAAACTTTGTAACCAGAAAAATCACAAAATGGATAGGCGATTATATCAAGTGGTGTAACCAAAAGGGCGTAACGCCACAAGACACTATTAATTGCAACATAGAAGAAGAATTATACATTTCTGGCAGGACATCAAAAGGCCAAGGCTTTGAATTCCCAAAACTGAGATTAGGAAATTTAGAAGCTTTTAGAGACTGGGGGTATGCTGGAGACTACTGCGAGGCTATGTGGCTAATGTTGCAGCAAGACAATCCAGACGATTACGTAATCTGTACGGGTGAAACTCATACTATTAGTGAATTTTTACAAATTGCCTTTTCTTCTGTTGGAATTGAAGATTGGGAAAAGTATGTAATTATAGACCCAGAGTTTTATAGGCCAGCAGAAGTAGATTACCTTAAAGGAAACTCTTCAAAAGCAAAAGAAAAATTAAATTGGCAACCTAGACATTCCTTTAAAGACTTAGTTAAAATGATGATTGTGAGCGATTTAAAATGACAAAAAGAGATTTTAACGATCCTGTCTATAAAGACTGGAGAATAAAGATATACAAAAGGGATGACTTTAAATGTCAAATGCCCGGATGTAAAAGTAAAAAACGTTTAAATGCACACCACATACAGAAATGGGCTAATGCATCTACTTTGAGATTTGATATTGACAATGGAATCACACTTTGTTACTGGTGTCACAAGAAAGTAACAGGACATGAAAATCTTTATCAATCTTTATTTCAAAGCATAGTGAGAAAAAACAATGGCTAAAATTAGACCCTTTACAATAATAAAAGACACCAGAGAAAAACAAGGGTACACATTCCAAGCTTCTAGAACTAAATATCATGTCTGTAAAGGCATGGTAAACAGAAAGTTAGACACGGGCGACTATAGCATTGAAGGTCTTGAAGATAAAGTTTGTATAGAAAGAAAAGCCAGTGTTGTAGAGCTTGCGAACAATGTGGGTGTAAGCAGGCGCAGGTTTGAGGCGGAAATAGACAGAATGCAAGAATTCCCACATAAATTTTTAGTACTAGAATTTTCATTGACCGACCTGATGGATTTTCCAGAGGGATCAGACGTACCAAACAGCGAGATAAAAAAACTTAGAGTAACTAATAAATACATGTTAAGGTTTCTCATGGAGATGCAGATAAACCACAACGTAAACGTTATATTCTGTGACTCAAAGAAAAACGCTAAATGGACCGTATTGAGTATTTTAAAAAGAATAAATGAAAAATATGCACTGGAGTAGTCATGACAACGTTTCGAGATACCGTTGGAGAAATCCACACTTACAATATAGATGTAAAAAACAGAGAAATATACATAAATGAGTTCGATGACTCAGGAGAGTCTGCCGGTGTAGACCACAGAATGCTCCAAAACTTTATTAAAAATATAAACATACTAAAAAATCTTAGTAAAGATCCAATCACAATACATATGCAGACAGTAGGCGGTTGCTGGTATTCTGGTATGGGTATATACGACGCAATCAAGAATTGCAAATGCAAGACCACTTTTATTGGCTATGGTCAGTTATGCTCTATGGGTACTGTTATTATACAAGCTGCAACAAGACGATTAGTTACTAACAACTCTGCGTTTATGGTTCACTGGGGTAGTAGCGAGATAAGTGGACATTATCTAACCACACAAAACCTAGCTGACTTTGAAAAATATATTGCGCAACAAATGATAGAAATATATGCAGAAAGATGCCAAAAAGGAGAATATTTTAAAGAACGTCAAAATAATTTATCTAAAACTAAATCGTACATAAAAAGAAAACTAGGAGGCGGCGACTGGTATATGACAGCAGATGAAGCTGTCTATTACGGATTCGTTGATGGAATTTACAAATGAAAAACAACTTAAAGAACATAGATGAAGCTTGGCTAAACATAGACAACGTAAGCGAAGAATATTTAATAAACCCTTTTGAGATGGTCAGCTTCAAAGAGGAAGATTACCACCTAAGATTAATATGGCTAATGACAAGACCGGAATATTTCTCTTTCCTTTGTAAGCACGTATTTAACATTAATATATTACCATCTCAAGCGTTATTTTTGTGTGAAATGTGGAACAGAAAATTTCCCATGCTTATAGCTAGTCGTGGATTCGGTAAATCATTTATATTATCTTTATATTCTATGATTAGAGCGTTAATTTTGCCTGAAAGAAAAGTTGTAGTGGTGGGCGCTGCTTTTCGTCAGTCTAAAGTTCTGTTTGAGTACATGGAAACTGTTTGGAACAATGCGCCAATTCTAAGGAGTATGTGTGATGCAAACAGTGGGCCTAGACGAGATGTTGATCGCTGTGTTATGCGTATCAATAAGTCTCGCGTTACTTGCCTCCCTTTGGGTGACGGGCAAAAAATTAGAGGTCAGAGAGCTAATGATATTATTAGCGATGAGTTTGCTTCTATCCCTAGAGATATCTTTGAAACAGTTGTCGCTGGTTTTGCTGCTGTTAGCTCTGATCCTATAGAAAACGTCAAGAAAATTGCTGCAAGGAAAAAAGCAGCAGAGCTTGGAATAGAAATAGAAGAATCGTCAGACGATGCAATAGAAAAGAAAGACAATCAAATCATATTAAGCGGCACTGCATACTATGATTTCAACCACTTTTCTGACTACTGGAAAAAATGGAAGGCTATAATTAAAAGCCAAGGAAAGGAAAATAGACTTAGAGATGTATTCGGTGAAGATCCCCCTAAAGACTTTGACTGGAAAGACTACTCTATCGTCAGAGTTCCTTACGAACTACTACCAGAAGGCTTTATGGATGCTTCACAGGTAGCCAGATCCAAAGCGACAGTTCATGCTGGAATATATCAGATGGAGTTCGGTGCTTGCTTTACACGCGACTCTCAGGGGTTTTTCAAAAGAACCCTAATAGAGTCGTGTGTTTCAAATGAAGCTACTGGTGACAATCAAGCTGTACTCGATATAAAAAAACAACCAATAGTATTTGAAGCTAAACTAATGGGCGACAAAGATAAAAAATATGTATTTGGAATTGACCCTGCGTCTGAGGTAGACAACTTTAGTATAGTTGTATTAGAGCTACATAAAGGCCACAGAAGGATTGTTCACTGCTGGACAACAAACAGGGGCGAACATAAAGAAAAGGTTAAAAAGGGTTATTCTAAAGAAACTGACTTTTATTCCTATTGTGTTAGAAAAATACGAGACTTAATGAAGCTATTTCCTTGCGCTCACATAGCCTTGGACGCTCAGGGCGGTGGAATTGCTGTCATGGAGGGTATGCACGATAAAGACAAGATAGAAAATGGTGAATTACCTATCTGGCCTACTATTAACGAAGATAAGCCTAAAGATACAGACGGAGAGCAAGGTTTACATATATTAGAAATGTGTCAATTTGCAAAACATGAATGGTTGGCTGAAGCAAATCATGGAATGAGAAAAGATTTTGAAGACAAAGCTTTATTGTTTCCTCGCTTCGATTCTATTAGCTTGGGTATATCAAGCACAGAAGATCAAATGAAAGGTAGATTGTTTGACACCCTAGAGCAGTGCGTGATGGAGATAGAAGAACTAAAAGACGAACTAGCAATGATCCAAATGACACAAACAACCTCCGGTAGAGATAGATGGGATACCCCAGAGACTGTTGTTGGCACAGGAAAAAAGGGTAAACAAAGAAAAGACAGGTATTCATCTTTACTAATGGCTAATATGGCGGCCAGAATAATAGATAGAACACCAGAACAAGCTGAGTACAGCTTTTACGGAGGTTTTGCCACAGGTACTAAATCTAAAGATAAAGAAAAAAATATGTATATAGGTCCAAGCTGGTTTACAAATTCTATGAAAGATGTCTATTAGCGTGTATAATATAAATGTATTCCAATTCCATTCCAATTGCTTGGAGAAACAATGAGTGACAACCATATGATAACGTGGGACGAAGGCAATCAACAGAGCAAAAAAGATGCGTTTGAAAAATTTTCGGGATCTATAGATGCCTACGAAGGTGTATCGAAAGCTTCTAGATTTCACAGAGATTTTATTGACGTTGAACCAAATCGCTCAGTCAAACCATCGTTTACTCACCAAGACTACTACGCATTTCGACCAGAAGAGCAAGTCCCAACCAAGCAGAAGCGCATTATAAAAATGTGCATGGACGCCTATGACAAGGTTGGAATCATACGTAATATAATTGATTTAATGGGTGATTTTGGATGTCAAGGAATTAATATAGTTCACGAAAACGAAAGTGTAGAAAAATTCTTCAAGCAGTGGTTTAAAAAGATAGACGGAAAAGAAAGATCAGAAAGATTTCTTAACAATCTTTATAGAACCGGACAAACTGTAGTGTACAGAAGTAATGCGAACATCACTCCAGATATAACTAAATACATAAAGTCTATGGCTAACGATATAACCGTAGAACTACCAGAGATAGAGCGAAATCAAATACCTTGGAGGTATAATTTCTTCAATCCCCTAAACATTGATATGAAGAATGGAAATATCAATATGTTCCTAGGCGTAAGAAATTACGAAATTGATTCTGGTGCTTTTTTAGACAATTTTAAAGAAGGGTCTGTTCCAGCGCACGTTCTTGACACCTTGCCGCCAAACGTAAAACAAGCCATTAAAAAGGGACAGAAGAAAATAGACCTAGAGAAAGACAGGCTGTCTATTTTTTATTATAAAAAGGACGATTGGCAAAGATGGGCAAACCCTTTGGTTTACGCTATTCTTGACGACATAGTTATGCTTGAAAAAATGAGGCTAGCTGACATGTCTGCTTTAGATGGCGCCATATCTAACATTCGCCTTTGGACGCTTGGCAATCTAGATCATAAGATATTACCTAACAAAACCGCTATAAATAAACTTAGAAACATTCTAGCAAGTAATACTGGCGGCGGTACGATGGAGTTGGTTTGGGGTCCAGAGCTTTCCTACACTGAGTCTAACAGTCAGGTGTACAAATTTCTAGGCTCCGAAAAGTACACGTCTGTCCTTAACAGTATATACGCTGGGTTAGGCGTACCCCCTACACTTACTGGCATGGCTAATAACGGGGGTGGCTTTACAAACAATTTCATATCTTTAAAGACCTTGGTCGAAAGACTGCAATACGGTCGAGATCAATTGACTAAATTCTGGGAAAGAGAACTTGAGCTTGTTCGTCGCTCTATGGGCTTTAGAAAGCCAGCACATGTTGTTTATGATCAAATGAGCCTTTCAGATGAGTCGGCAGAGAAAAACCTTCTTATACAACTTGCAGATAGAGACATAATATCTCATGAGACAGTTCTTGAAAGATTCAAAGAGGTTCCGGGTGTTGAAAAAATGAGACTAAAAAGAGAAGGTAAGGCAAGAAATTCTGAGAAACTTCCTGAGAAGGCTAGCCCATTCCACAATCCGCAAAAGCAATTTGAAATAGAAAAAATGGACAAACAAGCAGAAATAAATGAAAAAGTTGCTGAGAACAAAGAGCAATCAAAACCAAAAGAACCCGCAGGTCGCCCTTTAAACAAGAAGGACGAAGAGCCGCGAAAAAAGAGGGTAGAAACGCCAAAGTCCAAGCCGGGAGTTGCTGAACTCATCCTATGGGCGGGAAGTTCTTATGACGTTATTTCTGAAAACTTCAATAAAGCATTCTTAGCAATAAACGAAAAGAAGAACATGAGATCTTTAACAAAAGCTCAAGTTTCAGATCTTGAAAAAATGAAAATGGATGTATTGCTAAACGTAAAACCATTGTCAGAGATTGAAAGCGAAGATTTTAAAAATGTTCTTTATGGAAACAAGAAGATGCCAGAATGTTTTAGAAGACACCTAGAAGAAAACAAGATATCAACAGAATACATGTCTATAGACGAGTATAAAAGGTCAGCTATTGCTTCGTATGTTGATTATGTCTTAGCCTAAAAATAGCTGTTTTTACAAAAATGTTATTTTTAGTGTATATTTATTTTAGAGGTAAATTATGACTATTAAAATATTCCAAAACGAAATAAATGACGGCATTGGCGAACTCGTAAAGAGTACAGCCAGTGTTGCGTACTGTGCTGAAGCTACTGTATGCAAAAACGACATAGCTCATCCCGAAAGCACCGTAGTTAATAAAATAGTAGCAGAGAATAAAGACCAAATAGACCTATATTATTTAGAATCGGTATTGGTATCTTGCGGTTGGAATAAAAATGACGACGTGTTTATGCCAGAGGCAACTTGGGCCGCTAGAAACACACCTGAAGACAAACAATTTAATTTTATGCACGATGAAAACGATATAATTGGGCATATAACTGGAAGTTACGTCCTAACAAAAGACGGCAAGGCTGTAGCCGATGACTCAGAAATGCCTCAAGATTTTGATATTATCACTCAAGCTGTTCTCTATAACAGTTGGACTGGTGGTGAAAATCGCGAAAGGATGCAGAAAATAATTTCCGAAATAGAAGAAGGCAAGTGGTACGTTTCGATGGAGTGCCTTTTTGCTGGATTTGATTATGCGTTAACTAATGCCAATGGCGATAAGAAAGTTTTGGCTAGAAATGAAGAGTCTTCTTTTCTAACAAAACACCTCAGAGTTTACGGCGGTAGTGGAGAATATGAAGGTTATAAACTAGGTCGCGCACTTTCTAACATTGCTTTTTCTGGTAAAGGCTTGGTTTCTAAACCTGCTAACCCAAGAAGTGTTATTTTAAAGAGTGTTGCTTTCAATTTAGATGACAATTCTGATTTTAATATAGGAGATTTCAACATGTCAGATAACTTGCTAGAAAAGCAGCTGGAAGAAGTTCGCGCTGAACTTACTGCTGCCAAGGCTGAGAATCAGGCTGCTAAAGCTAAAATCGAAGAAGCAAAAGATAAAGAATTTGCTTCCAAGGTAGAGGCTTTTGAAGCTGAAGTTCAAGAAAAAGATTCAAGTATTGCTGAACTTGAAGAGAGTATCAAAAGCACACAAGCTCGCGTTGCCGAACTTGAGGATGCTCTCGCAAAATCTCAAGAAGATCTCACCGTTGCCATGAAAGACATGGACGAAATGAAGAAGAAAGAAAAAATGGAGAAGCGTAAAGCTGCTCTTATAGAAGCTGGATTTGATCAAGAAGACATAGATGCTGCTATTGCTGCATTTGATGGTCTTGCTGACGAAGCTTTCGACTCTGTTGTTGCTATGTATGGCAAAAAGCCAAAAGCAGACAAAAAAGAAAAAGAAGCTGAAGCCGGTTTGCCTCCTGCACTGAAGGAAGCGATTGAAAAGAAAAAAGAGAAAGAAGAAAAAGAAGCTAAAGCCGAAGATGAGGCCGAAGCAGAGGAAATTACATCTGAAGCTTTTGATGGAGTAGAAACATCTGAAGCTACTCTTGTTTCGGAAGATTCAGACGACCAGCTTGAGTCAACTCGCGCTCATATTGCGGACTGGCTTTCCAATAACGTATTCTCACAAAAGTAATTTAAAGGAGATTTAACAATGGCTCTTAAAGCAGATAGATACGAAGAATCAACAGATATTAGCTTCTTCTATAACGATGACGTTGCCACCCGTGGTGGTGTTGTTGTTTTAGATGCAGTTCTTGCTTCTGGTGCAGCGATGGACCAAGGCGGAAACAAAGTTAAATATAAAACAGCAGCAGCAACAGACGTTCCTGTAGGAATTTTGTTGAATGACGTTGTAAATAAAGACCTCACAAGAACCCATCTTAATCAATATAAAGATGAAGTTCAAAAGGGTGGTAAGGTTACTATTATGACTCGCGGTTGGGTTGTTACAAGTAATGTCACTGGCTCACCAACTCCCGGTCAGGTAGCTTATGCAGATGCAGTAACGAAAGGCAATGTCTCTACAATTGCCACTACTGCTCAAGCATCTGGAAACTTGGCTATTGGCCGTTGGATGTCCAACAAGGACGCAGACGGTTACGCTAAACTCTACGTCAACCTTCCTAACCACGGCCTTAGCTGAACATTAATCTAATAGGAGATAAATACAATGTCATATAAAGAAAGACCAAGTGAAGAGTTTATCACATTGCTTCGCCGCTCTGGTGATAATGATCAAAATGTAGCTTTCGCTGCTCAAAGAGAGTTTGCGCAGGCTTTGGAGCTTCCTCTACGCAAAGGCGTTTTGGTTGGAAATATCCTCGGTAATATTTTCGAGACTATTCAAGTCGAGCCGGGTGGAAGCACTGAGTATCCATTGGATCTCATTAGTCCGGGACTTGAGGGTGAGCATGTTGCTTACACCAATCCCGGTCACGGTCGTGTTCCTGAGAGATCAGTCGAAGGCGATTACGTAATGATCCCAACTTACAGCATCACAAGTAGCATTGACTACTTACTGCGCTTTGCGCGTGAGGCTCGTTGGGATATTGTTGGTCGCGCCATGCAAGTTCTGGAAGCCGGATTCGTCAAGAAGATGAATGACGACGGATGGCACACATTACTTGCTGCTGGTGTTGACCGTAACATTTTAGTTTACGACGGTGACGCAACTGCTGGCATGTTTTCAAAGAGACTTGTTAGCTTATTGCAGACTGTTATGCGTCGTAACGCTGGCGGTAATACTGGTTCCGCAAATCGTGGTCGTCTGACCGACCTTTATGTTTCTCCAGAGGCTCTTGAAGATGTCCGTAACTGGGGATTCGATCAGATTTCTGACGCAACCAGAACCGCTATCTACAATGCGGGTGGCGATGGCGCTCCTATCACCAACGTGTTTGGTGTTGCGCTTCACGACGTTGATGAGCTTGGCGAAGGTCAAGAGTATCAAAACTTCTTCACCACTTCTCTTAGTGGTGGCCTTGCTAGTGGCGATGCTGAGTTGGTAATTGGTCTCGACCAAGGCGCTAACGACAGCTTTGTAATGCCAATGAAGCAGGCTGTTCAAGTCTTTGAAGACCCTACTCTTCACAGACAGCAAAGAGCAGGTTACTATGGATTCGCTGAACTAGGCTTTGGCGTTCTTGACAACAGAAGAATCCTTTTGGGTTCATTCTAAGTTAAAGTCCAATTTGTAGAATTAAATAGGAGTTCCTTCTTTTTTAGGGGGAACTCCTTTTTTAGTGTATAATACAATAAATGTCTATATTTTTAGGAATAGGAGTCTATAATGAGTACTGCTTTGTCGGACTATCTTGAGTCTGGTTTACTACATCACATATTTAAAGGTGAGGTTTTTATAAAACCTAGCGAAATAGCCATTGCGCTCTGTAGTGGCGTTCCAGTAGATGCTCATACTGGCGAAACAATTCCTGAGCTTCCAAGCGGAATTAACGGCAGCGGAACTGGTTATGCCAGAATCTCACTCGGAGACCCTTCTACGCAGGGTAACACAAAATGGATTTTTGAACAAGAAGTTGCGGACTATGGTAGTGGGGTACTTAAAAACTCCGGGTCTATAGTATTCGAGAAAGCTCTCTTAGACTGGGGTTTTGTTTCTGGTATAGCAATTACCGACGACTCTCAATTTGGATCTGGAAATCTTTTAATGCACTCAGAACTAACCAACCCAAGAATCATCTATAAAGGTGATGCTGTAAAGTTTGATGTAACAAATCTTAAAATTAAATTCAGCTAAGGTGGGGTCATGGCAGAGTTCTCAGAAAATGATTTCATACTATCGCTAAATACTTTCTTACCAGACAATAGTACAGAACAAATATCTCCCAAGGATGTTAGAGATGTTTTCACAAACGCTGTAGACTCTTCTCACAGATTTCTTGAGCTACACAGTATAAAAGCATTAAATATAGAATCTGCCCACCTAAGACAAACAAAAGTTGGGGAACGAGCTTTAGATGGTTTAGATCTTGCTTACGAAAGCGGAGTTGACAATACTGCCGTTGGATACTCTTCAATGGGTGGTAATGTATATGGTAAACAGAATACCGCCCTTGGTTCCTACTCTCTTAGCTGTAATTTAGATGGAAACTACAACACAGCTATTGGTTTTTCGTCTGTAGTTGGAAATGTAGAGGGGGATGGAAACGTAGGAGTTGGTTTAAAAACTCTTTACGGCCTTAGAGGTGGTGATTTCAATATAGCTATTGGTCATGGCGCTGGCTACTACGTAGGTAAATCAGACAGTTATCAATTTTATTTAGGCTCTCATCCAGAGGCTTCTGGGGATTGTTGTCTTGATGGTTCTGGAACTCCGCTGCTTCGTGGAGATTTGCAAGAATTAAAACTTGCTGTTGGTACTAATGAGTTACATAACTACGGAACACTTCAAGTTTCTGGAGATATCTCTCCAACTGCAACTAGAACTTTTAACCTTGGTAACGACAATAGGGCTTGGAAGTCTATAAATGGTCAGCTTCAATTCCCACACTCTGATATTGTAAAGTCAACATCACATATTATACCATGTTATGATGGACTTGACCTTGGAACACCTGAACTAAGATGGGATGGATTTTTTAGAGATGTGCAGATTTATGGCGATTTGACAGTTAATGGAGACACTGTTTGCCCTTCTGGTTCTGGTTTACAGAGGTTTGCTGAAGGTTTCTTTATTGAAGATGTAGGTCCAGCAACTGACTTTTGCAATCCAACCTCTGGCCTGTTTAGAGAAAAAAGAACTTGCGAAGGTGTCTGCGAGGACGGTGACACTTTTTATGCCGTAAACAGAGATGCTTGTTTAAGTATTTATAACGGCACATATGCACAATTCGCTAAACATGGCGAAGAATGGAGACCTATCTGGGTTAGCTGCTGCGCTACAAATCCGCTTTCAACGACTACAACTACTGCTGGCCCAACTACTACAACGACTTCTGGGCCAACGACTACGACAACTTCTGGACCAACGACTACGACAACTTCTGGGCCAACGACTACGACAACTTCTGGACCAACCACAACTACGACAGCTATTCCTTCGTTTGGGTATGCTGGTTGCGAAGCAATTGACGTACATCCATCTGCTGAACAGGTTGCTGCAACGGTTCCGCATACATCTGTTGGCTATGCACATGAGTTTCCTAGTGGAGCCAAGTCTATATTTATCAACACTTCATTCCAAGGTGATGCGGAAGACCCATCTATGGATCTTTTCTTGACGATGAAACAGAAGGGAAATTTCGCCAGAGAGCAGCAGATGGGTGTTGGTATTACTGCGTGTGATATAGTTAGCGACAACCCCGACGCTAGCGGCTGGGGCAGTGGCTTTATGGCCCTTCAAACAGACGGTCAGCTTATCCCAAGTACAGCACAGCTTGTGTCTGGCGTCTCACTTGCAAACTTTAAATCTTTTGTTGACAATTTGAATTATGAGACATGGCCTACTAACAGGACGACTATGGGGGTTGACGGAACCCACAATAATAGCGGAGTTTTAATTCTAGGTTATCACGATAGATGCGGTCCGATGACAGAGTTAAGTGGTATTGTTGCTGCATCTTCTGATGTATTTTATAACTACATGAGATGTAATGGTGTTATCTGGGTAAGAGGCGCTCATACATCTGGTAGTTGTTTAGACATTGACAATATGAACTTTATCCTTAAAGAGCTTTTGTGTGAGTCTAAATTCTCTGCTGATACTGACATTCAACTTCAAGGTTCGTCTATATTGCAAACAGATGACGATAAATTCCAAATGCTTGACTCTGTGGCTAGTGGTTTTGATTTAGGTTATCCCGGTAGTCTTTCTGGTGGTAGTAAATTGTGCGTTCCGTTTGCTTCTGGGTTCTACCTGTGGAACGAAGAATTAGGTAAGCCTCAAGACTTGTTTGGTAAAGGTATAAACTCAAGTGTTAATTCGGGAGATCCCTTCAGGGCGGTTGCCTTGAGCGGCAACGTCGTTGATCCAATATTTATTCACAGTGGAGTTAAAAATCCTTACGCTTCACCTACTGAAGACGTAGTAGGTCAGTACTACGGATCTGGTGTTTTCACTATGGTTCATGAGTATACAATGGCTAGCGGGTATGGTGGTAGCGAATGCCAATCCTTGGTTCCGTGGGGTTGTTGTGGTCACCCGATGCAATTCACTGACACCGGACCTTGCTCTAATATTTTAGACGAATCCTTTATTGGTGGCGTTGTAACGCATTCTCTATGGGATGATCATAGCACTAGAGTACCAATGACCCGATGTGGTTGCGCCTACAATCGCTGGGGTGGAAGAACTCAGAGTGAGATAGACGCTATTCCATTGAAATGCGTGAGAGACGACGTGCAAAGTGCCAAGGACTACTACGAATTAAACTGTCCTTGTACTACAACCACGACTACAACCGCTGGTCCTACAACGACAACCACAACTACTGCTGCACCGTCATGTATAATTACTTGTACTTGGGAGTATGATGCGTTTAGTGGCGGTTGGTCTGCGACAGGAACTAACGTACCTTGCCCGACAGACTGTAGCAGTGGTCAAAGCTGTAGCAGCTTAGATGAGACCATTATAGCAACTTTATATCCGGGGGGCGCACCGTTCAATGGCGCAACGGTAACATTTACGTTTAATTGCAACACTAATGCTTATACATATGTTTCAAATACATAATTTCAACAAGAGTGGATAATATTAAATCAGGAACTTAGAAATTAACTTAGGAAAAGAAATTAATGAGGAAAATAACCATAGGAATGGCACACCATTCGGACTTTCATGGAACTTACTTTAGTATTCAAGATATTATAAAAGAATTAAAATTTAATAAAAGAGAGGACTTATTAAATAGACTTGAATTTGTAATTATTGAGAACGCAAAAGAAAGCGCACATGCTCAAGCTGTTAAAAGCCTTCAGGGTGGCACTGGCCTTGGCGATAAGTTTAGAGTCATAGATTTTCCAGACTCTCAAGGTACATCTTCTACAAGAAACAAGATCATTGAAGAAGCAAGAACTGATTTTGTACTTGTTATGGATTGCCATGTATTGCTATGCCCAGTTGTACAAACCCTAGAAAAATTATTTCAGTTTATAGATAAATACCCAAATACAATGCATTTGTATCAAGGTCCACTTGTATATGATAATTTAACAATGATTTCTACCCACTTTAACGACGAGTGGGGAGGTCAAATGTGGGGAAGATGGGGTAACGCTTGGGCTTGTAAATGTAAAAAGAAAAACTTTAGCGTTATCAATAAAGACAATGCTTGCAAAATAGTAGATTTAGAAAATCAAAAACAAATCCAGTGGTGCGACCATTGCTACACTATTTTTCCGCAAGAATTAGCCTTCCCTCGCCATGAAAGCATACTTGAAAAGCTTGGTTTTACAAGGGTTGGATTTGATTCAGACGAAAGCGAGTTTGAGGTTTTTGCACAAGGTCTTGGGTTATTTTTTACCTCTAAAAGATCTTGGTTAGGCTTTAATGAACACTGTAGGGGCTTTGGTGGTGAAGAATGTTATATACATGAAAAGTACAGGAAGGCTGGTAGAAAAGCACTATGCTTACCGTTTTTAAAGTGGTTGCACAGATTTTCTAGACCAGACGGTGTTAAATATGAATTGACTATTGACAACAAAGTTAGAAATTATGTATTAGAGTTTACAGAATTAGATCTAGACTTATCACCTGTATATAAAGAATTTGTAGAAGACGCTAAATTTGATGAAAATAAATATAATCAGTTTTTAGAAGAAGCAAAAACAATTTACGGAAAGTGATATGGGTAGACCTACACAGTGTTATTCTTGTTGTCCCACTACAACCACGACTGCTGGTCCAACAACAACGACGTTGTTTCCACCAACAACGCCACCACCGCCAACAACAACGCAACCACCGCCAACAACAACACTACCGCCACCTTGTGCTAATCAGGGTGGCATACAGTGTAGATACGAATACACCGATAATGCTTGGCGAGATGTTTGGGAAATATATAATTGTTTTAACAGGGAGTGTTCTTGCCCAAGTACAGCGTCGATTGCAAACGAATGGAATAGCCAACATTCTTCAGATCCTTTTGAGGGAGCGTGTGCTAACGTTTATGGAGACTGCTGTGAACCTCTTTGTTTTGATTATTCTGTTGCTTTCAATGACTCCTGCCCAACTACAACAACTACCACAGAAGGCCCAACAACAACGACTTCAACCACTGATCCACCTGAAGAGCCATTTTTCGTAGTTGTTTGTCTTGAACCACGGCCTTGTCCTAATTGCCCTGAAAAAACACAGCAAACTAGAAGGTGTGTTGAATTTCCAAATAAAGACCAAGCAAGCGCTTATTCTAGAGACCTTCTAAACATGGGCTTGCTTCCAATTCAAGGTCCGGGTACTTGCGCTGATGCTGCCATTTTTCAATGTCCGTCGTGTGATTCCCCCGGCGTATGTACTACAACTACAACCGCCACCCCAACAACAACAACAACCGCAACTCCAACCACAACCCAAGCCCCGACTACAACGACTGTTGCTCCAACAACTACAACTACTGAAGCTCCAGTTATTATCTGTTGCTGCTACAGCGATGTCGATCTTAGCTTAATAAGCTGTACGGAAACCGACCTTGCTGGATGTGCCACCAATAGTGCGACTCCGGGGCAAAAGTGCAAAAGTTACGTAAAAGGCAGCGATAAACCGGGGGGTGGAATTGGAGACATATATAATAGCTGCTTAGACTGTCCAGACCCAGACGTTAACACCACAACTACAACTACAACCGCTGCCCCTCCACTTGGATGTTGCCGCGATTGCGCATCGGACTGCTGTGGCGCTGGTATATTCTATCGGGATGTGACCGAGGAGTTTTGCGATGGAATTGGAGGAAGATTTAGTTCCGATTGTTTCATTACTGCTGTCCTAGCACCTTGTTGTGCAACTCCTGCTTGTCCTGACACTAATTGTTTTGAGGATTGCTTTGAAGACCCTGAAGACCCTGATAATCCTGACGTTCCTGACGACGACCCCACTGGCGGCGGTGCAGGCGGTGGCGACGGAACTGGTGGCGGAACTGGTGGCGGAACTGGTGGCGGAACCGGCGGCGGAACTGATGGCGGAACCGGCGGCGGAACTGATGGCGGAACTGATGGCGGAACCGGCGGCGGAACTGATGGCGGAACTGATGGCGGAACTGGTGGCGGAACTGGTGGCGGAACTGGTGGCGGAACTGGTGGCGGAACCGGCGGGGGAATCAGTGCAGGAACTACAACTACTACTGAAGCTCCACTTGGAGTATGTTGTCTATGTGTTGATCAATCCGCCACCGATGTTGGCTTTGTTGTTGCTTCTTCTTTAACAACTCAGGAAGATTGCGAAGTATACCAGAATATGTTTAACAATGTCGGAACCAGCATCTCTGATAGAGATGGCAAACAGGCTGTCTTTTTAAGTTGGTCTCCAGATCTAAACACTGATTGTTCTCAACATACTGGAAGCCCTTGCGCTTGGGGTATATCAGATTGTGAGTGCTGTGGGTGTAACTGTTGCAGTGACGGTGATATCTACGGCGATGATGACGGTGATGGCGACGGCGATGATGACGATCCAGAACTAGACCCTCTATAACAAGATAAAATAGTGTATTATAATATAAGGTTACAGAAAGTTATTTATAATAAACGGAAAATAATATGGCTTTAATAATAGCAGACAGAGTAAAAGAAACCACTATAACTGAAGGTACTGGAACAATCACCCTTAGTGGCGCTACGTTTGGTGGCTTCCAATCTTTTTCTAGCGCTATTGGTGATGGCAATACTACCTATTATTGTATACAAAATGAGGCTAATTTTGAAATTGGTATTGGCACATACTCATCAAATACACTAAGCAGAGATACTATATTTCAAAGCTCTAATAGTGATAATAAAATAAGTATATCTGGCACAGCAATTGTTTTTTGTGTTGTTCCTGCTGATAGGCTTGTTTTTAAAGACGCTGACAATTCGATTGTTCTACCAGTTCCGTTTGTTTTTAGAAGATCAGACGATGGTGATTATTGGCAAGTCCTATCTTCAGATCATACAAATAGAGTTTCTTCTTTTTTTCTTGAAGAAGGAACAGACCCCGTTTGGAAACTTGGACTTAAAACAACCACGTCTGAAATTGTTGCCCCATATTATGCGTTGGTTACTGGCAAAGATGGTTTTGTTGAACTTAGAGGTAACTCTTCTTCCATTCTAAGTATTGGAGATGGAAACTCTGAAGGGCTGCAAATACACCATCAACTTAAAAATATTATTGACATCCGCAAAAATGGCGGTGAAATTGCCATTCAAAACCTAGATCTATCTTCAGATGAAACAACCACCGCCAAAAATACCTCTGTAGCACATACTGTTTTTGCTATTGAGTCTAGCGTAAGTCATGCTGCCGATCTGCAAACTTGGAGTGTGGCAACTGATGAAAAAGCAAGTATAAATCAACATGGAGATTTTGAAACTTCTGGAAATGTTATTTCTCCAAGCGGTAGGTTTAATGCTATTAGATTTTCAGACGGTACTATTCAAACCACTGCTGGCGGTGGAGGTGTAGATGGATTACCTTTTTCGTCTGGCGATTATTATTTGCAAGAAATAAGAGCAAACTCTGCTAGCGGTGTTGTTACTTCAGGAATAGCTGCGCAAAACAAAACAGATATAGCAATTGTATCTGGATTATTATATAACGATTCTTCTTTGTCTGGGTACTTTGAGTCTCGCGTAGATTCATCAGATTCTAACATTTCAAGTAATTCTTCTAGTATCACTGCGAACTCAGGATACTTTGAGTCTAGGGTTGATTTAACTGACGAAAACATTGTTTATATATCTGGAATTGCTGTCTTTGCTTCTGGTCACAATTTACAGTCTGTCACAGATAATGGTAGCGTTACTACCAATGCTATAACTGTAAATAATAATATCACGGCTAGTAGTGGTTTATTTGATTCTTTAGATATGACCCCTATTTCGGAAGCTAATTATCCTCCTCATCAAGAGGGTGTTCTTTTTTATGATAATGAAAACCATACATTAAGTTTATATAATGACGAAGCAGATGTAACTCTACAGCTTGGTCAAGAGGAATTCCTAAGAGTTAGAAATAATACGGGCGCAACTATCGAGAACGGAACTGCCGTTCTTATTAATGGCGCACATGGAAATGCTGCACCCACTATCTCAGGCGCTATTGCTAATTCAGAATCTTCCTCTCAGATTGTTGGTCTTGCTACGCACAGTATTGAACATAATTCTTTTGGCTATGTTACAACCTATGGTGTCGTTAGGGACATAGATACCTCTCGCTTCTCTGCTGGCGATGAAATATTCTTATCTGCAACAGAAGTTGGTAGTGGTGTAAATGTTTCTCCCGTGATTCCTAATTACAAGGTTGCTATTGGTCACGTAATAAGAAGTCATTCCAGTGGTTCCGTCTTGGTTCAAATCGGTCATCCTAAACTTGGTGGTGGTGACTTAAAATCAGAAGCAGAGTTAAATGCAAGTGGTGTTCCATTTGTCACTACTAAGTCTGACACAACTGCTGGTGGCTCACAAACAGACCCTCTATTTATATTTGATAGTGGCAATCGTCAACTACAACTTGGTAGTGGTTTACAGCTTCTAGATGGTCAACCCTCCAACACAACCAATGTTTTATATAATGATGGTGGAGACCTATATTTTAATGGGTCTGAAATTGGTGGTGGTGGTGGTATTTCCAATATAGTTGAAGACGCAACACCTCAGCTGGGTGGCACATTAGATGCTAACGGAAATAGCATTGATATGGGTACTAACACGATTACAGACACTAAGGTTGGTCAGTGGGATACGGCATACGGGTGGGGAGATCACAGTTCTGCTGGATACTTAACTGCGCACCCGACGATTAGTGCTGCTTCAAGCAGTGATAATTCTGGTAGAACTTACATCCAAGACATTACTCTTGATAGTAATGGACATGTTACGGGATTGGTAACAGCAACAGAGACAGTAACAAACACAGATACTCAACTTACCCAAGAGGAGGTTGAGGACTTTGTGGGAGGTATGCTAGATGGTGATGAGACATTTATAACTGTCACTTACGACGATACGGATGGTAATATAGACTTTACCGTTCCCGTCAAAGATGAAGATGACATGACTTCCAATAGCGCTAGTCATTTAGCTACACAGCAATCTATTAAATCTTATGTAGACACAGAGATAACCAATCTTATTGGTGGAGCGCCCGGAGCTTTAGATACACTGAATGAACTTGCAGCAGCGATTAATGACGATGCTAGTTATGCCTCAACTATTACTACTGCATTAGCTGGCAAACAAGCTGTAGACGCAGGCTTGACATCTATAGCTGGATTAACTACCGCTGCTGACAAGATGATTTACACCACAGGCTCTGATACGTATGCTGTTACGGACTTGACAGCAGCAGCTAGGGGTTTATTGGATGATGCGAATGTTTCAGCGATGAGAACTACACTAGGTGTAGACGCTGCCGGTACTGACAACTCCACGAATGTAACATTGGTTACATCAAGTCATGATTATCTTTCAATTTCAACCCAAGCAATAACGCTGGGTCAAATTGACATTGGGGATGACACAAATCTTACTGCTGGTGACGGTTTAACATTAACGGGTGATACTTTAAGTGTAAATGTTGATGACAGCACAATAGAAATAAATAGTGATTCACTAAGAGTTAAAGCTGACGGCATTGGTGCATCGCATCTTGCAAACACATCCGTAACTGCTGGAAGTTACACAAATGCAGACATCACGGTTGATGCTCAAGGTAGAATTACTGCTGCCGCCAATGGAAGCGGTGGAGGTGGCGGTGGCGGATCAATGTCACAGTTTATTCTTGAGGATGACAGCGGCGATGAAGTAACCATCAATAACAATAAAGAAGTTAAATTTATTGGTGCTGGTGGACTTACCATCAATTGGACCGACACTAGTGACGGAACGGACGGCGATCCGTATGACTTAACGTTCACTATAGGTACACTTAACCAAAATACAACTGGAAGTGCGGCCACTCTTACTGCAGCAAGAGCTATAGCGTTAGCTGGAGACGTAACGGGTACAGCAAACTTCGACGGTTCGGCAGGCATCTCAATTACTAGCACAATAGCTGATGATGCTGTAACTTACGCCAAGATGCAAAACGTGACCGCTACAAACAGAATCCTTGGTAGAGATAGTGCAGGAGCAGGCGTCGTAGAAGAAATATCGCCAGCAGACCTTAGAACTATGATTAATGTTGAGGATGGGGCAGACGTTACAGATGCTACCAATGTGACCGCAGCGGGCGCCCTAATGGATAGCGAGCTAACCGACTTAGCTGGCGTTAAAGGGGTTACTATCTCTACACTACAGGTTAAACCCACTGAAGGAGCTTTTGCTAATGGAGATAAGACTAAGCTAGATGGCATTGAGGCTAGTGCTGACGTAACGGATACAGCCAATGTAACTT
>UEXM01000820.1_pt2 | contig 25129 bp, 25 predicted proteins | sample 1796661 | NCBI WGS metagenome assembly UEXM01 (sample SAMEA4772469, study PRJEB27181) | metagenome | reverse complement strand
CCTTCCTTCATATAATCTCTATGAGTTGCGGATTGGTCACCTTTTTTTGCTCCTCCTTCTTCCATGTCTTCCATTTCCATCATGTCGCCACCTTCCTTTTCATAATCTTTAAGTTTCCTTGCTGATTCAGGTTGGTCTACGCCCATAACGTCCGTTTCATCCATGTCATCCATTTCGTCTAGCTCAATTTCGTAAACTACTTCGTCTTCCATTTCTTCCATATCCTCCATTTCGTCCATGTTATCCATGTCCTCCATTTCCGACACTTCTGTTTTGTTTTCGTTGACTGCTTTTTTCATAGTTTTCGATTTTTTACTTTCTTCTAATTTAATGATGTATTCAGTATCAGTAGTATTGTCGGTTAACTCAATTTCATCATCGTCCTGTTGGATAATGATTCCATCTTCGTCTCCCATTGCTTTAAATACTTTTAATACTTCTTCATCGGATGCTAATGTTAAATCTAGAGGTGGCAGTTCAGGTAACTCTACGTCGTCTGTCTCGTCCTCAATATCAAGTTCCATGTCATCAGACATATCTAAATCCATTTCCGGTTCATCAACCATCATGTCATCTTCAATATCTAAAACATCAACTTCTTCTTCTTCTTCTTGCTCCTTAAGGTAATCGTCTTTACTTAACGATTCTTTTACTAGTTCGTGAATTTCTTCCTTCATTGTCGAAGAAAGTATTTCTTTTGCATTAGACTTCATAGTTTCTTCCAACTGTTCCGCCTCGAGCAACGCTTTTTCTAAAATTGATTCGCTCACGTTTTTTTATTTTTTTTACGTTTATTATTATTACACTACAATGCACAACGCAAGTAGTTTTATAATAAATATAATCTTATTGCAAAAAATCCTTATTTTGGGGTTTTTATTGGGAATTTATCTATTTAAGAAATTGTCTAGTTTCGACATCATAGATAATGACTTGTCTACTGTTCCAGATTTTGATGATTCTACCATGTCTGTAGGTTCGTCTACGGTGTCCGCTTTTTCATCTTCTTTGAATAGGTATGACCCGGGTGTAGATGGGGAAGAGACCAAATCAAAACAAATTAATTCAAAATCTTCTTGTACTTCATTATATTCACCATTCTTAGTTAATGAACCAACACCTCTAGAAGATATACCTAATGTAACACCTTGTCTTAGTAAATTGGCGGCCATATCACCAACACAAGAAATCACGCCTTCTTTTAAATAACCAGGAGAAGTTAATAGTTTAAGTTTACCAATTAATCTATTGCCGTCCCACCAAGTTTCTGTGATAATATGAGAAGCTCTATCTAAATCTATAAGTGAAGATTCTGGGTGATTAAGTTCAGAAATTGCACCACCTCTTTTTATAACTTCCTGGTACCTTTCATTTTCCCTTCTTAGAATTGGTTCTGGGTATATTCTACCGTTTCTATTTGGTGTGTTGTATTTTTGAAGTATTGCATTCATATATATTTCACCACCAAAATTATCGGAAGTCATTTCTTTTAATATACCTTTGTTGTCATCAGGTGAAAGATATCCATCATGTTCAACTAATATACCATGACCAATTTCTCTTGCTTCTAATACTCTCATAATATTGTTTTTAAATAAATAGTTGTTATGGGTAAAAAAACTGGTGTTATTTTTTAGACTTATGGAATTTAAATGTTTGTGATGACATTAATGTTTTATTTATGATTTTATCGGTAATGTGATTTATAGAATCGGATATACAGGAGACTTTAATATCTTTGTGTTTTAGGTCTTTGAGAAATAAGGTTATTTCACACCTTAAAAAACTTCTCTTACCTTTTTTTATCCCACTAGCTCTTAAATCTAAATCTACTATTGTTTTTACTTTAAAAGGTGTTTTACCTAACTCATCATATACGGCATGTTTAATATCATTTTTAACTTTTTTAATTGGTTTTTCCCAATTAATTAATTCTTCCTGTGGTTCTGCCCAAGATGATAGATTTAAGTATATTGATTTAAGAGATGACACATCTACTGTACCATAGGATGTTTTAAATACATCCGAAATTTTAGTGTTAATCTCACGTCCTTGTTTTATCATATTCATATTTTTTTATATAATTAAATATAAAAAATAGACATGCTTAGTTCAAGTCCTCTAGGAGACTCCTAACCCTAATATAAGATTTTTTAGTTGATTTTAGTTCGCGAATTTCATTCTTAACCTCCACTAGTTTTGCTGATAAACTATCATCTTTAGATTCTTTTAAAATTTCATTAATTTTATTTAAAGTAATTTCTTTAACATTACTAAATTCAGAACCTAGACTATCCTCTGTCATAAGTAGAGTATTTTTTAAAATAGTTTGTTGGTTTTCAGTAAGTTTATCATCGTACTGTTCCCCATAATTTTTAGATAATACGTGAGAGAGAATTTTAGGATTTTTAATTTTAATAGATGATTTCTTTATCTTCAAAGTATTTTCACTTAAAAACTTTTTAGAATTACTAATACTTTCTAGATTTATAATTGAGTCGTTAAACACCACGTTATCTATATTCTCATAAATCTTATTAGTTTTTTCGGTACAAAGTTCTTTTCTGTCTAGGATAATTTTATCTAGGATAGGTGTGACTTTACTTAATTTACTTTTATTTTCTTTTAGAAAAGTTACCGCCTCATTTATATAACCTCTAGAATTTTCTAAGTTATCAAAGTGCTTACTTTCTATTTCATTATATAAGGTAAAAAATTCTCTTAGGATTTTAGAGTATTTCATAGCTCCCATAACTACCGATAAATTTCTTTTAAACTTATCACTATTAGTAAATGAGTTTTCAAGAATACTGTCTATATTATTTTTATAATAACCAAAATTTTTCATAAATGTCTTTTATAATAAATATACTTAATCTTCTAATAATGAATCAACCTCCTCATTTATAACGTCAATATTATTTTTTGCTCTATTAACTACTGTTTTAAGACCATCTAAAGACAATCCTTTTTCTTCCATTAATAAAGGTAATCCTTTTTCTTTCTTAAAACCTTCCGCTGCAGGTACTGGTTCGGTAATTTCATCACCACCTCCAGGTGCTTCAGTTTCTGGTCCACCCATATCAAAATCAGCTACACTTTCACTACCCGCATCTAATCCTGGTTCTTCACCAGCAGTATCACCACCGTCTGCACCTTCTTCTGTTGGTGGTTCACCATATAATTTGTCTACTGTGTTGAATAGTCCTGTTTTCTTAATTGTCTCCGAAGTAGTTTCTAATTCTCCAGCCAGGGCTTTTTCAAATCTTTGTTGTTGTAGGTCTAGTTTAATTTCTTCGTCACTCATACCCAATATAAATTTCTTTGCCCAAGTAGCTGATACTGGTGCTATACCACTACCAGGGTCACCCACCGCATCTTTATATAATGTAATTTTAGTTTGCCACTGTTCTAATTTTAGTAGTTCAGCTTGTGTGGATGGGTTGGTTAACCCTAAAGAAAAATTTTCTAGTTCATCTTCAAAACCTAAAACATATAAATGAATAATAGCTATTTTATTTAATTCTTGTATTATAGCTTTTTGTATTCTATTTATTGTTCTAGCAAATCTAATATCTAATAACGCTAAATTTTTACCTTCACCCACAACCTCCTCAAAACCTAAGAAAGCTTTAGGTATTCTTAATGAAGCTAGTAACTTTTTTTGTATGTATTCTATGTCAGCTATTTCACTTAAATTAGTTGCTCCTGGTAAAGTATCTATTGGACTAGGGGCTGCTTGGTCTCTAACAGGTATAAAATAATCCTGGTCAACAGCCATTTGATTCATCCTTAAGTCAACATTTCCATTTGTTGGGTCGACTACTGGGTCTCTTTTAAATTTATTTGCTACTTTCTGAATGTACGCTTCCACGTCTTTATCATCCATATTACCAACAAAAACTTTAAATACTCTTCTTTCCGGTGCTCTAGAAGTTCTATAAACTAACATCGCGTCTTCAGCTAATAATAATTGTTTCCATATTCTCCTACATTTTTCTAACATAGAAGTACCATAAGGTAATCTTCTATCATCACCAAGTAATCTAAAATGAGCAACCTCCCAAGAACTAAATTTTACATCTTTTTCTCTCCAATTAAATTCTACTTTATGAGCACTAGGGTCATCATTACTTATTTGGTTTAATGCACTATGACCTTCATTTCTCTCTATTTCAATATTAGGTAATTGGTTAACACCTATGATTCCTTTTTCTGGGTCTATTTTAAGGTATACAAAATTATCTCCGTATTTACATGTGTTACGAATCCACATAGGTAAATTAGTATTAACATCTAATATATTATTAAACAAATCACCCAATATAGATTTAATTCTAGTAGACTCAGAGTAAATGGCTAACATATAACCTTTTTCAGAAGGTGTTGTAGCTTCTTCAGAATATATATCTAAAGCTGCAGAAATTTCGGGTGTAAACTCCATAGATTCATAATCATAGTATGAAGCTAATCTTGTGGGTTCATAGTAAACCGATTTAGTGTAAAGTTCATTATCTATCTTTTGCCATTGATTGGATAGGTATAGGGATTGTTGCATTTGCAACTTTTCCTTCTCAAACTCGTCTTTTGAATCTGTTTTAAGAATGTCATTTGGTCCTAGTTTAAATTTTTGGTATGAGGGTTCCTGTTGTGTAGGTCCTCCTGGTCCAAATAATTTACTTAGTCTTTGGTATATTGTTAAGTTATCTGCCATGTTGTTTAATAATATTGATTATTTTATAAATAGTAAATCATTTCTTATCGGACTTTCCCGAATAGCCAACCATAGTCTTTATATTGTTGTCTACTATCATTACTTTGATTACCTGGAATACCTAAAATTCCAGTATTTTGTTGTGGTCTTCTGTGTTCCGGTTCTTGTGTGGACCCATTATCACTACCTGATGTGGTCCAACTATTTAACATCGCTTTAGTTAAATTATCAGCTTTTTTTAATTGTGAAAATGAATTTTCACCCACATATAAAGCCATTGCTATTGCCATAATTAAATCGTCATGTTTACCTTTCATGTGATTAGGTTTTCCGTTTATATAAACAAATGTGTGAAGTTCATTTAATAATCTTTTAGACCTTATAGTAAATTTATGTCTTAACGACTCCTCAAAGGCAGCCACAATTTGACTTCTTTTATTATTGAATGCCAATCCTGGTGTTTTAGTTCCTTCGTTTGGGTTGTACTTCCACTTGTCAGCAGTATTCATCCCTTCCACATATAAATCTTTATATCCTAGTTCTTGTAATTTTCTAGAAGTGGCTACACCCATACCACCTGTAATATCAGTAACAACATAAGCTTTATACATCGTACCCCATTTGTATATTATATCAGCAGCTAAATCGGGTGGTATTTTACCCAAATATTCTAATACTTGACATCTTTCATCAAAATCAATTATAATAATAGAAGTAAAGTCTTCCGAATCACCCCTACTAACATCACACCCTAAAATATATCTATGACCTTCCTTTGGTTTTTCCCAAACCCACAGTTGGTTCCCGACAAACATATCTTCTGGGTCTCTAATATCTTCATTTTTTATTCTTTCTATTGTTTCTACTGGGATTACGTTATCACCAGAACCTAAAAAAGCACTTTCTAATTCCTGTGAAACTTTTCTTCTATCATATTTAAGTTTTTTAACCATACTCTCAAACCAAGAAGAACAAGGCTTATACCCGTTTCTAGTTAAATCCCCAAATTTATTTAAATCTTTTTCATGTATAAATTCATTTTCATCAAAGTCCTCTATGTTTAATAAAAAGTGTACAATGTCGTTTGTTTTTACCCAGTATAAATCCTTTGTAAATCTAGGGTCGTTTTCCCAGTGAAGTTCTGAAATATGAAAACTATTTAATCCTTTTATAGATTGTTCGTATATTTCATAATATATTTTATCGTACCCGTTAGGTGTGGATATTACTATTACTTTACCTCCTGTTGATAGGGATGCCATACAAGCAGCCCAAAAATCGTCTCCCGCTTCTATGTAAGCCGCCTCATCAAAAATAAGTGTTGTAGGTGTAAAACCTCTAAGTGCATCTACAGAAGTTGCCACCGCTTTTACTTCACTACCATTATTTAATTTAAAATGTTTCTGAGAATCTTTTTCTTTAGAGAACCCAACATTAATCCAATCAGGCCATTGATTTAAAAACCCCCTAACTTTATTAGCAAATTCAGATGCAGTATCTAATTTATTTGCGATTATTAATATTTTTTCTGGTCTTGTTTTAGAAGCAAATTGTAGTTTTTTTGATACCCAGGCTGCTGTTGCTGTAGAAACACCAGCTTGACGATATTTTTTTGTAATGTTGTCGTTGTAGTTATCAAAATTACTTAACATCATTTTCTGTTCAGGAAATAAGTTAAATGGAACGTATTTCGATTGTGTATTATCGTACGTTTCTAAATACGTTTCAATCGAGTAGTTGGTGTCTTGTAAGCACCTAGCATATTCTTGTATTAGCTCTTGTTTATCCATATACTATAAATATCGGAAAAATATTAACCTTTTACAAGTTGTATAGAAAGTCTTTTTCTGCTTTTGTTAGAGAGTCCATACCACTTTTATTAATTTTATCTAAAATAGTATCCATGTCCAACTCTTCAACGTCTGGTAACTGGGGTGTGTTATCTATCTGTGGTGGTATTTCACCTGAGGCATCTTCGTAGTCTTCTTGTTTTAGTTGGTTGACTATTTCGTCAATCATTTTTTTAACTTGGTCTTTACCTTTTTGACTACCCGATAATATTTCTTTAGCTAGGGAAAGAAATTGTTCTGCTTCTAAACTCACAAATTTAAAATAAAAATAATTTTTAATTCTTTTTTGTTCGTCTTCATCAAAGAAATCATCTGGATATACCTCTAAAAATTTTTCCCAAATTACTGGACCTAATCGTAAATCCCAAACTTCAGCTGGTAAAGTGTCCTCCATACCAATTACTTCTTGAGCCATGTCTGGGTCAGATGGTAGTCCGTGAGCTGAAACATACTCCATAACACCCTTATATAGTTCATGTACTAATATAGGAAACATTAATCCCTTTGCTTTAATCGTAGGTGGGTCTGTTTCTAAGTCTAATTCTTCTTTTCCAGCCATAGCTTGTTCTGCACCACCCCCACCAATCATACCTTCCATATCTGGCATTACCCAATACATTAAATCATTTACTGACATTACTATGGAGTATAATCCAACTAAATCTGGATTTATATCATTTAGTTTTTCATTTACTAAATGGTACATGTAGTGAGCTTTTTTTGCTGACCCCTGTATTAAAGAATTTATAAATCTTCTTTTTTGTTTTTCTAAATCTAATTTTTGTAATCTTTTAGCAGCCTCATCTTCCATTTCAAAATTAGGAAATTCAGGTTCTTTCTTTTTCTTTTTTTCTTTAGGTTTTTCTTGCATCCCAGACATATTAGGTTTTTCCAGTTTCGCGTCAAACTGTAAATCACCTTCAGGTATACCCATTTCACCAACAACTAACTCTACCGCAAGATTTTCTAAAACTTCTTTATTTTGTGATTCTATTTGTAGTATTCTTTGAGCCGCCTGCATTAACATTGGTTGTAAAGACATGAAAGTTTGTGGGTCTATATTTTCTACCCCTGTCGCATCTTTTACTTTTTGTACAACGTCTTGGAATCTTTGGGAGGCTATTAGTTCTTCGAAATTATCTGGAATTCCATCCTTATCTATATCTGGAAATGCTTGATGTGCACCTAGTGGGTGGTCTTGGGAACCTAATTTTCTTTCGATGTCTGGTGACATTCTTTCTCTACCCGCACCATAATCAATAGGGGGTGCTTCATTTAATTTTTTCTTAGCCATGTTGTGTTAATGCTTTACCCAAATTAGTTGATTTTAACCAATCTGGTAAACTTGAGTCACCACCTTTAGCTTTTGGGTTTGGTTTTGTTTTTGGTTTTTGGAACGGTCCTCTTCTTTTTTTCTCTCCTGGTCTAGTTGGTGCGATAGTTGGTGTTTTTAAAGGTGCTGGTGCAGTAGTTGCCTCTGGAGCTCCTATATATTCACCATCAACATCTCTATCTGTTTCACTTAACTCCATACCACCTACTGGATTTCCATTAAGTTTTATATTCCCAGAAGGACAAATATTTAACTCTATAATTTGTTCATCTTCTGGATTTTGTAAATAACCATTCATATGACCACCATCATCAAACCCATCAACCTCTACATTCATAGGGGGTGCCATTTCTCTTGCTATCTCTATAACATCCGCAAATGAGTCTTGTTGAGCCTCGGTACCAATTGTATATGGTGAGTCTACGTCACCATTTAAATTTTCTTTTATAGTTTTTATAAAATTTCCTTTGGTTATGGTAGGTAATTCTTTAGATTCTACTAGAGAAGTTATCCAACTTTCTAGAGCTTCTTGTTCGTTTACATATTCAGGTAATTTTTCATAGTCTGACTTAGTCATCTTTGATGCTAATTTTTCTGCTGCTGCAGGATTAACCGAATATAAGTATTTTTGTTGTGCTTTAGAATCGAATTTTTCTTCTACCTCTTGGGGTAATTCAACTAATAGTGGTTCTCCATCTATATCAACATCTGGATTACCCATTGGGTCGGTCTCTATATTCTTTTCTTCATTATTTTTTTCTTCATTTGTGGTTACTGTTACAGAACCATCTTCATTAGGTGTTACAGTACCGTCAACATTTAACCCACCATCATCCTGTTTCATTTTATCTACTTCTGACTTATTATATGTTGTCTTTTTTACTGTGGTTGTTTCAGCTTCGTTGAATAGTTTTTTGCTTAATGTGTTTAACTGAGTGTCTGAAAATGAAGATAGGGTTCTATAAGTGAACCCTTCTTTTAAAAATCTTTTAACTAATTCTTTTCTATTATTTAACATGTGCGAATTTCTTATCAAATTTTAATATTATATCTCGTGAATATAATTTATCTTTTATCTTTTGTAATTCTTCACCAAAATGAAAAACTAACCTTTCTTCTTCTCCATTGTCATAGTCATCTTCGTATGTTTCCCACCCTAGTGCTATTACATTATCTAAAGCGTGTTCCATATTAAAATAATCTGAGTTCTGCACTAAATCTAAAGATACTTTAGTGTTGTTTAATACTCCGACTGATTCAATATATTGTAATTCTGGAGGTCCTGGTTTTCCATGTGCCGGTCTAGCGTCCCATTCATCTCCCCATAATTCTTCTGTTTCGTTACCAAATATAAATTCATAAATGTTTTCGTTTTTATAGTTTGGTCCTAGTTCATTTATGAATAAAAGTTTCATACTACCTAATATTTCCGTTCTTTTTTACTACTATTTTTTTGTTTTTGGATTCTAAAATTACATCCCCATTTTTGTTATTTTTTTTTAAATTAATATTTTTATTTTTTTTAACTATTTTTTTGATTGCCATTTCTTGTTCTATAGTTGTAGCTTTTTTAGTTAAAGAATTTTCTTTAATAATATTAGTTAATCTAGATTTTAAATATTCTTTAGGGTCTATTGATTTTTTTTCTTTTTTTGAAATGTATGATTCTAGTAGACTTCCTACTCTATTTTTAAGTGATTCCATAGCCATTTCTTCTTCGTCCTCCATATCCATGTCTAACTCTTCATCATCCACATCCATATCCATGTCTAACTCTTCATCACCCATATCTACATCCATATCCATTTCTTCATCATCACCATATGCTGCTTCATCATCTTCGAATCTATCTAGAACATCATCTTTATCTTCATCATCTAAATTTTCTAAATCAACAGCTGATATTACTGAGTTTAAAACATACTTTATGTCAGCACTACCCATTTCCTCACCTGAGTCTCTAAGTTTTTGTCCTAATTTACCAGTCAGTTTTTGTATAGGTTTCATAAACCCTTCCATGTCTACTTCAGCATCTACATCCACCTCCACATCTTCATCACCCATATCCATGTCCATATCTAATTCTTCATCACCCATATCTTCATCACCCATATCTTCATCACCCATATCCATGTCCATGTCCATTTCTTCATCACCACCTTCATCAGCGACATTCAGAACAAATTTTTCTTGTTCATCCATTTCATCATACATACTATGACCTTTACCTTCATTATATTCTTCATTTAAAGGTTTGAAAATTAGATTCATTCTTTTAAGGGCTTTTGCGTAACTACCAAATCTATCTTTCTTTTTATTCATTCCACCACTTACATAATCTAGTTCAGATTCGTTAATGCCACATTTTAAGTAGTATCCGTCTTTTTCTTGTATTATCGCGTAAGTCTTTCCATCCGCAGCTTTCTGACTGAATGAATTAGTGGATGTGTGATAATCATCATTTTTAGTTACTTCACCATAACGGGCTATTTCCATGATTCTATTAATCTTGTCTTGTCCTGTTAATTTTTCACTACCGATAGGTTTTAATTTTCCCATTTTATTTTTTTTTAATTTTAATTTATTTTAACTATTTAGTCCACCACCACCGATTATTGTTGGTTTCCACATATTTGAAGATGCCCCGGAATAATTAACAGCTGATGGTGCGGTTGTACCACTAAATGGTGAACTGCACGAACACTCGTAACATATGAACCAGACTCCCGTTGGTGGAGCTGTTAATTTGCCTGGGTCAATAACCATATCAATACTACTATTCCCAGCTGCTGATGTATTTACATGGTAAACATTACCTTCATAAGTAAAGTTTGCTGTTGCAGCAGTACCTACTACTGTGGTACACACCCAATGTTTATAGGTACCGTTTTTTTCCGAATACAATACGTCTCCACCGATAGGTGTTGTTGGTATTGAGCTCCCTCCGTAATTTCCTGACATAATTAATTAATTATTTAATAATAAATATACTTAAATAACAGAAACATTTTCATCTAATGTAAGATTTTTGTCTATTAGAGAATTTCTAACGTCATTTAACTTTTTTAAATACTCATTTCTACGTAAAAACTTAAAAGTTAAGTTCTCGTATGAGTACTCACCTTTATCTTCTAATCCACTACCTCGATATTTTTTTATTTTAGATTTAAACCGTTCTATATCCTTTAGGACATCTTCTGGATTAACTCTATTTGCGTTAGTTTCGATTTTATCTATTTGTGACATCCAGTTTTTAGCTTTGCTAAGAATTTTTTTAGAGTCTATACTAACTTCTTCTTGTTTTGGTTCTACAATCCATTCGTTATATAAAACAGAGTACACCCCACTAGCAAAGTGAGGTTCGTTATTATCTTGTACATATATTTCCACATCGAATCCTTTAACAGTCACACTCCTTAACGAGTTCCAAATAATTCGTCTACTATCTAAATATTTTTTAAGTAGTGGGTCCTTACCTTCAAAGTCTGTTAAAATATGTAAATCTACATCCGAGAATTCGGACCAGTTAAAGTTTGATAGTGAACCGGTTAATGTTACATCATCTATATCTAACTCTACATCTATAAAATCTGTGTAATCTTTAACTATATCTAATAAGGAAATCCTGATTTCTGGTTTCATCTTATAGCTTTCGCCATCATAATACCAAATATCAGGATTAAGTTCTTCTTGTACCTTAAAGCTACTTATAATATTTTTGTTTGTAGTTTCCATATATTATAAATATAGAGAATAAGAGTCTACGTCAATTTTTTATACTTATAACTTTTAGAAATATTTTTAGAAAAGTAAGAACCTTGACTTTCAGCCATTCTCATCTGAGTAAATATTTTTAAAGGTACCTTTTCATATGAATATTTACCACCTTTTTTAAATTCAATAATTAACTCACTAGTGGTTGTGTTGTATTCAGAACCTTTTAAGTTTGATGAGTCGTATTCATTTATAATTAACTTACCTACTATTTTTTCTTTTTTAATTCCCATATTACTGTGGATTTTGTGCTGCTTGTACTTGAGGTTGTCCAGGTCCATTATTTATTGGTGGTTGTGGTGTAATCTTTCCATTAATTTGAGAGATTGTTTGATTCATTTGATTTAATAGTAGGGTTAAATTTTTAACTGTGTTATGTAGTTGGTCAATTCTTTCCTCGAACATCAAAGTTTTCATAGGTTTATCACTGAAGTGTCTTATTTTACCTATTAGTTCTTCTGGTGTCCTAAAATCTCTATTAGGTAACCAAATTTCTTCTTGCATTACGATAGTTGGTGTCATACCTATTCCGGTAATCCTAACTAACTCATTCCATTCTTCTTCATTATCTTTAGCTACGATTTCCTCGTATTTCATTTCTGCATTATTTAATTGTTCTTTAATTCTATTACAATAATGGCATGTTGGGTTTGTGTATATCTTAAACATAGTTCTTTTTTTTTTAAATTTATAAATAAAAATAATGAAAGGAAACTCTTTTGTTTCCTTTCATTTAGTAAGTTACTTTACCTCCTCAAACTCTACATCTGTTGTTGAGTCTCCAGATTGGTCTTCTTTAATGTCAGTATCTTGTTCTTCAGTTTCCGCATATAGTTTAGTACTAATTTCTTGCCAAGTACTATTTAACTTTTCCATCAAATCTTCAACACCTTCCATATCCTCTTCTTTACAAACTTCTTTGAGTTCTTTTATTGTATTTTCTAGACGAGATTTATCTGTATCTTCTAACTTATCACCAAACTCACTAATTTGTTTTTCTGTCTGGAACATTAGAGAATCTGCTTCATTTAGTTTTTGGATTTTTTCTAGTTTTTGGGTATCAGCCTCTGAATTTGCTTCTGCTTCTTTTTTCATTCTATCTATTTCATCATCTGATAAGCTACTCCCCGACTCAATTTTAATATTTTGTTGTTTACCAGTACCTTTGTCTACAGCTTTTACATCTATGATACCATTAGCGTCAATATCAAAAGTTACCTCAATTTGTGGTATCCCTCTTTGTGAAGGTGGGATGTCTGTTAGTTGGAATCTACCTAGTGTTCTATTATCTCCAGCCATTGGTCTTTCTCCTTGTAACACGTGAATGTCTACTGCTGGTTGATTATCTACCGCTGTGGAAAATACCTGACTTTTTGAAGTTGGTATCGTTGTATTGGAGTCTATTAATTTTGTCATTACCTGACCCATTGTTTCAATACCGAGTGAAAGTGGAGTTACGTCTAATAATAAAACATCGTTTACGTCACCGGCAAGTACACCTCCTTGTATAGCTGCTCCCATAGCTACTACCTCATCTGGGTTTACCCCTTTAGATGGGTCTTTACCAAATAGTTTTTTGACCGCTTCTTGTACTGCTGGGATTCTAGTAGAACCACCAACTAATAAAATTTCGTCAATGTCACCAACTTTTAATTTAGCGTCTTTTAAAGCTTTTCTACAAGGTGATAAACTTCTTTTTACCAAATCTTCAACCATAGATTCAAATTTTGCTCTTGATAGTGTCCTAACTAAGTGTTTAGGTCCAGTACTGTCCGCTGTAATGTAAGGTAGATTAATTTCAGTGCTATTAGAATTTGATAGTTCTACTTTTGCTTTTTCAGAAGCTTCTCTTAGTCTTTGTAGTGCACCAGCATCCTTAGATAAGTCCATCCCATTTTCATCTTTAAATTCACTAAGTAACCAGTCTATAATTTTTTCGTCAAAATTATCACCACCTAAATGGGTATCACCATTTGTTGATTTTACTTCAAATACACCATCACCTAATTCAAGTATGGATACATCAAAGGTACCACCACCAAGGTCATAAACCGCTACAGTCATATCTTTGTTTTGTTTGTCCATCCCATACGCTAATGCAGCCGCAGTAGGTTCATTAATAATTCTAAGAACTTTTAAACCAGCTATTTCTCCAGCTTCTTTTGTTGCATTTCTTTGTGCATCATTAAAATAAGCTGGTACCGTAATAACAGCCTCTGTTACTTTTTCACCTAGATAATCTTCTGCTGTCTTTTTTAAATTTTGTAAAACAACAGCAGATATTTCTTGTGGGACATAAGATTTATCACTAACCTCTATTGTGACGATACCTTTACCACCTTTAACTACTGAGTAAGGCATTTTTTTTGCCTCTTTACTCACCTCACTAAATTTACTACCGATAAACCTCTTTACCGAATATATAGTATTTTTAGGATTTGTAACTGCTTGTCTTTTTGCTGGGTCACCAACACTACGGTCACCATCTTTAAAAGATACAATAGAAGGTGTGGTTCTTTTTCCTTCTGCATTTACAATTATTTCAGGGTTTCCACCCTCTACCACAGAAACACACGAATTTGTTGTTCCTAAGTCAATTCCAATTACTTTTGCCATTTTTAATTAATTTTCTTTTTTTTATTTGTTTATGAAATTATTTTCATTAGTTTTGTAGTACAATTACTATACCAATGGTAATGAATAATAATTTAGATGTCAAACCTGACAAAGTATATGACATTTTGTCAGTGGTTGATTATTAATAGAAATATAGTAAACTTAAATAAAAAAGAATATGATAGATTTTAGTGCGGATTCCGAAATGGAAGAAATTAGTGGGAAAGAAGAACCTACGCAATCAAATAGTGAAAGTGGTACACCAATACTGGATAATTTTTCAAGAGATTTAACCGCTATTGCAGCTAAGGGTGGTTTAGACCCGGTTATTGGTAGGGATGATGAAGTTAAGCGAATTGTACAAATTCTTGCTAGACGTAAAAAGAACAACCCAGTACTTATCGGGGAACCTGGTGCTGGTAAAACTTCAGTAGTAGAAATGTTAGCAACTATGATTCATAAAGGTGAATGTCCTAGAAAATTATTAAATAAAAGAATAGTTCTTTTAGAACTTTCTTCGTTAGTCGCGGGGACCAAATATCGTGGTCAATTCGAGGAAAGAATGAAAGCTATTATAGATGAACTAAGAGAAAACAAAGATGTTATAATCTTTATAGATGAAATACACACAGTAGTCGGTACTGGAAATTCTTCTGGTAACTTAGATGCTGCTAATATATTTAAACCACCTTTAGCTAGAGGAGAAGTACAGTGTATTGGAGCAACTACTATGGACGAATATAGGGAAAAGATTGAAAAGGACGGTGCATTAGAGAGAAGATTTCAAAAGGTTACTATAGAGCCACCTTCGGTAAAGGACACCATAGAAATACTAGAAAATATAAAACATGTTTATGAAGAGCACCATAATGTTACCTACGATAAGTATTGTGTTGAGTTATGTGTTAAATTAGCTGACAGGTATATTAGTGATAGAGCTTTTCCTGATAAAGCGATAGATATTATGGATGAAGTTGGTTCTATGGTACAGATTGATGTTAAAACCCCTAAAGCGTTGGAGAAGTTAAGGAATGAAATTAGTGTTTTAAAAAATGAGAAGATTGATGTTGTCAAATCTCAAGACTATGAGAAAGCTGCGGACCTAAGGGATAAAGAACGTAAATTAACTACAAAACTAAAATCCCTAACTCAAAACTGGGAAGAAAAACAATCTCTACATAAAGTACCGGTAACAGAAGAAAATATTATGACGGTAGTTTCTAAGATAACTAAAATTCCTTTGAGTAGGATGAACCAAAACGAAAAAAAGAACCTCCTTAATTTAGATAAACATTTGAAAAAAAGTGTTATTGGTCAGGATAAAGCAATTAATACTATTGTAAAGTCTGTTAGAAGAAACTCTGTTGGTATTAAGGAACTGGATAAACCTATTGGGTCTTTTATTTGTTTAGGCCCTACTGGTGTGGGGAAAACTCATTTAGCTAAAAAGTTAGCTGAACTAATGTTTGGTTCTGAAGAATCTATGATTAGAGTAGATATGTCCGAATACCAAGAAAAACATTCTGTATCTAGACTAATAGGTTCACCTCCTGGGTATGTGGGTTACAATGAAGGTGGTCAATTCACAGAAAAAGTTAGACAAAATCCTTATTCGTTAATTCTTTTTGACGAAATAGAAAAAGGCCATCGTGAAATATTTAATATTTTACTACAGATTTTAGATGATGGGTACGTTACTGATGCTTCTGGTAGAAAAATAAATTTTAAAAATACTCTAATTATGATGACTTCTAATATCGGGGTTAAAAATTCTCAAGATTTTAGTAACAGTCTAGGTTTTGCCACAAAAGCTTCACAACAAACCGATAAGGAGAGAGTAAGAACTATAATTTCCAAATCCTTAAAAAATACATTTAATCCAGAGTTTCTTAATAGACTAGATGATATTATTATTTTTGAGACGTTGGATAAAAGTAGTATTAAAAAGATTGTTAAGATTGAGTTGTCACATCTAACTTCTAGATTAGTGGAAAAAGGTTACAGTATTAAGTTTGGGCCTTCTGTTATTGACCATATTTGTGGTATAGGTTACGATGAGAAGTTTGGTGCTAGACCACTTAAAAGGTCTATACAATCAGAAGTGGAGGATTTTATTGCGGCAGAGATATTAAAGAGTGGTATTGGTGAAAACCAACAATATACCATGAGTTATAATAAAACGACAGAAAAATTCAAATTAGTTGAGAAACAATAGGATGTCGATATTTATAGGCCATGAAACTTATAATAACACAAAAACAATCTAGACGATTAATTAAAGAAGCTTTAGGGGTACCCAAATCTATTGAGTTTTGGGTTGATACCTTTTCTGAGGTGATTAATGATGGATTGATGATGTTATTATCTTCTGATGATAAGGAGGTATTTTTTACCGGTGATGACATTCAAGAAAAAGCGGTCTCTATGGGTTGGAATAGTTCTAACGATAAGTTTTTGGATTTTCCTTTGGCCGAACCCCAATTGAATCTTAAGTTAAATATTGTACCTAATGAAACCATAAATATTGGTGATGACTATATAGACGCGGCTTCTTTTGATACTAGTGGAATTGATTTGGTTAACGCAACTTTTGATGATGGTAAAACTTTACCTTTAGTGGTCGGTGGTATTATAAATATGGAAATTAATATTCCCGAATCTGACTATGAGAATGGTTCTTTTGTGGAACTTTATAATTCTGAAATAAAACCTTACGCGGAATCTATATTATTTCACGAATTAACTCATGTTTATGAATTTTATAAAAGAATATTAAGTAATTCAGCAAAACCTAACTTTGAGCAGGTGGCTAATTTGACCCAAATGTTAAATAAAATGGGTGCTGTTGACGACTGGGATGAATTGATGTTTATGATTTATCTACATTTAAGTTTTGAACTTAATGCGAGGATATCCGAAGTTTATGGTTTGTTAAGGAATAAAAACATCACGTCCAAAGAGGAGTTTGTTGAATTCCTGAAAACTTCCAGGGCCTTTTCTTACGCTAAAAGATTAAATAATTTTAGTGCTGAAAAGTTTTTTGATGACTTTGAGTTATCACAGGAAACAATAGATAGGGTTAGAGAATACGATGGTAGAAAGACACCAATAGAAGAAATAAAAAATGTAGTTCTTGACCAACTAATTCAAAGTTGGTCTGTAACATATGAAGATTTCTTAAAAGATTTTTCTGCTGACGAAACTATAAAAATACCTAACTTACCCCCCAAAGTTTTATCGTCCCCACAAAACTTTCTTAAATTCTGGGAAAAACGTTTTAATAAAGCGGGACAAGATTCTTTAAGAAAAATTTCACGTTTATATTCGGCCATTTAATATTTTTTTCTTATCTTTGTAGTATGAATTTAGAAAAGACAAGAAATATAGCAATTAGATTAATGAGAGAACATGGTCTCTCCGACTACACATTCAAGTGGGATAAAGCTGTTAGAAGATTTGGTTCTTGTAACGGTAGAACAAAAACTATAACACTTTCTAGACCAATGACTAAATACGAAATCAACGAAAAAAGAGTTATAAACACTATTCTTCACGAAATTGCTCACGGACTAGATTATAAAAATAGAGGATATTCTAATCACGACTCTGAATGGAAAAGAGTAGCTAGGTCTATTGGTTGTAGTGGTGAGAGATGTAGTAGTGGTGCTGGTGTTGACCGGTCTCAATTCATGAAGTGGGTCGCTAGTTGTCCTAGTTGTGAAAAAGACGTTTATTACGCAAGAAAAACAAAAGTAGATAAAGCGTGTGGTAGTTGTTGTAAAAAACATAACAATAACAAATACACATCAAAGTATAAATTTAACTGGGAATTAAATCCTAAAGTTGTAAAATATAAATAATGGAAAAATTAGAATACAAAATAAAAAATGGACCTAGGGTAGAATCTGTAAATGAATTTAAACTTAGTGATGGTACGAAAGTAGCTATGTTTCAGGGATTTAGGGGTTCTTATCCAGACTTGGACTTTATTGTAAAATATAAAGAATTAACAAATAGATTGAGGACACCTTCTCATACTCATTGGATTGTGGACCTACTGGTTAAAGCGGAATTCAATAAAGAAATGGTTAGAGACTTTGTCCAGAAGTATTTGGACTTATATGATATTATGGTTCCTTTTGAGACTCAGGAAAGTCGTGATAACTACCAACTACAGTATGTGGGAGAGTCTCTAACAGACTTTCAGGGCATAGATGGTTGTGGGTATCTAAGTGTAGAGTTTCTCTCTAGTATCTTAGAATTATTCATTTTATGTGAGAAGAGGTCTGATGATGCGTTTATGTTTAAAGGTTTATTACAATTAGTAATTGACTTCTGTGATGGTAAAAGAGATTACTATCAAGTGGTGGGTTACTCTAAAAGAGTTTAATATGAAAGAAAAATTAAAAGAATTGTTGTCGATACCAACTAAGACTTGGGAAGAGGAAAGATTAATAAATTATCTTATGTCTCATTTTGAAGAAATGGGGTATGACTATGAAAAAGATGATTTGGGAAATTTATATGTAACTAAGGGGGTTTCTAACTACTACCCTTTGGTTCTAGCTCATACAGACAGTGTTCATGATATTGTTGAGATGGAAGTTAGAGAAGAGTATTTACCTAATTCACAAGGAGAAAGTAAGTTAGCTTTAAAGGCCTATACAAAAGAAGATGGGGTACCTACAGGTATAGGTGGTGATGATAAAGCTGGAGTTTTTATATGTTTACAACTATTAGAAAAATTCGATGTGATTAAAGCATTTTTCCCGGTTGCTGAAGAAACTGGGTGTCACGGAAGTAGGGGGGCTAAAGAGGAATTTTTTAAGGATGTTGGGTACGCCATACAATTTGACTCCACCGAAAATGATACGATGTCACTTTCTTTAATGGGGGTGAGATTGTTTGAACAAAAATCCGAGTTCTTTAATAAGACTCGTAATATAATTTTAGAGCATGGTTTTACTGAGTGGAGACATCACCCATATACCGATACTATGGTTCTTAAAGATAAATTTAATTTTGCGTGTTTAAACTTTGCTGCTGGATATTATAACTACCACACCTCTAACGAATATGTTATTGTAGAAGATGTAAAAAATTCTATCAACTTAGGTAAAAATGTTATAGATAAATTAGGAAATTCTTTTTATGAATTTAAATCAAAACAAAAAGAGTCTGATTTTTGGTTTGATTAGTATCCTCCGTCCTCACCCCTATCATATTCACCTATAGGGGTAACGTCAAAAAAGTGTCTTGGACTTTTCCCTCTATCAATACTGTCTTGTGAGTTTTGTTGTACTACTAGACCATCTTTTTCTTCTGATTTAACCACATCATGTAACCAATCAACCAAAGGTCCATAAAGAAACATACTACTATCACCAAATAGTTGTTTGTAATCTTCATAAGTAACATGACCTTTTTCCACGTTTCTTTGAAAGTCAATTTCTGGGTACAACCCTAGTTTAGTAACATCATCCACCATTACGTCTACAACAGGTGTTAACCAAGTAGCGACAAAATTAAGACCTTTAGCTGCCCTTAATCTTTTTATTACCAAGTCTTTCCAATGTTTATCTAAATACTTTAAAAGGTAAAAATCCATTTTTTCTTGGTCCGTACCCTCAGTTAATTTTTCTTCTTTTAGAAGGTCATTCAAAAATGTAAGTGTGTGTGGGTTCCAACTACTATCTTTATTTACAAAATGTAAAACAGTAGCTACTTTACCATTCACCTCCAAAATATTGGAGATATTTTTAATTTCAGTTAATGTGTCCGGTTGGGAATTTTTAACTATATTGTCTACTCGACTTAAAAGTTTTTTTATTTTACTCACTTATTTTTTATTATAAATATTTTGATTATTAGAATAAGATACTTATATTTGTAGAGAATTAAATAATAAATAGATATGCCAAAATCAAAAAATAGAAAAAATCACAAAAAGAGAGTCGCAGCACGTAATATGAGACTTAAAGGTGAAGCAAAAAAAATGCAAGAAACAATAAATGCGGTACAAGAAGCCTATATTAAAAAAATGGCTGAAGACGCTAAAAGTAACCCTAAAGAAGATAGTGGGGATGTTCCTTTTACTTTGGGGGCAAAATAATATGGGGGTGACTGGAATTGATTGGCATCCGTCGATTAGTGTCAGCACGTCGAGCCTGAGTTAAGCTCGTAAAATCTGATTCATTTTTTTAACTGGCAAAACACTTGCTAAGTTGGCGACTCTAGGACTTGTCCGTGAAACGTCAACAGTGGCTGTAGCGTAACTAAGTTACGACATAGCTCCACTCCTTCTAAAGAATTTAAGATTTGTGTCTTTAGTTTTTGGAGTGTCAAATAGACAAATCGAACCCGGTAATAATTGTTCCACCGGAAAGTTGGAGAACAGTTGCGAAGGTCCTGAAAGTTGTTTATTCTATACGGGCATTCAAAGACAAATGAATAAACTAAACGTGTAGGATAGACGTTAGTAGAAGATGAACAAGACGTGGGTTCGAAACCCACCACCTCCACCAAAAAGAAAAGGACCACTTAGGTCCTTTTTTTATTTTAATAATTTTGCTAAACCTATTGGTTCTTCCTTTAAAACCACACCAAGACCTTCTTTTACATCTTCAGTTACAATTTTACCATCTTTAACTGTAAATCTAACATCTTCAAAGTTACCTCCAGGCCCAAATAATTTTATAAGTGCTGATTCATGATTTAGATTTAAAAGTTCAGTACCAACCTCTTCTCTAAATCTATTATTAAGGGTTGTTGATGAATCACGCATTATTATTTTTTCAATACTATCACTTTCACCATTTCTATCTTTATTAGGTTCTATACGGAATTGCCCAATTGGTTGTGAGTTACCACCATATACTGTAACTTTAGTATAAGGAAATGTTTTATATGAATTATCCTTGTTAAATTTTGTATTAAAGACTGCTACAGTAAGTGCGTTTGCAAATTCATTTATTAATTGTTGGGGTAGTGGTTTTGTATAAAAACCTTTTTTACTTTTTAAGAATACTCCTGTTGGTTTTACATTTTCTATTACTTTCTTTATTCCGGCTTTCACATTGAATATGTGGTCATTATCCAAAGCACCATTATTCATCCAACTAGCAATATCGTTGGTTGGTGTTACTCTTTCTCCAGGTGTTTCATTGGTACATTCATCAGCATTACAAAATAAGTATTTGTTTTCTACAGCTAATTCTTGTACATACTCACAAGTTACATCCACAATACCTTCTGGTGGTTTATTATCCACACAGTCGTTTTCTTTACAATAATAGTTTGTTGCTGAGTCGTCTAAACAACCATATATTATTTTTTCTGGTTCTGCTATAACATCAACTTCTCCACCACCATTGTTAGTTACTACCTCTTCTTCTTCAACACCAATAATGTTTTTACATATCTCGTTTTTAAGTTTCTTAGCTCTATCTAATTCCGTAGGGTCAGCTTTAACCCAACTTTTTTTCTCTAATCTTTTTAGAATATCTTTTAATGAACAAGCCTTAGATTTATCAGTACTCCAACTACCCCCATTATATAACTCATTATACAATTCAACCACTTTTTTTCCTCCAGCTCCGGTTCCAGTTACAGGTGCGTCATCAACCTTTTTACTAGTAGGTGTTTTGGTTCTCCAAAATTCAGAAGTTATATTACTACAATTACATGCCATATTAGTTTGCCATATTTTTAATATCTTTAAATACCTCACTAGCTTTACTTTCGTCATCAAGCACCTCAACCCAACTATCAAAGAAAGTCTCCTCATCCTCTGCTTCCGTATTTGCTGGTTTTGTTTCAGTATACATTACAGGTGGATTCTGGAATACAGTTGACATAATAGCGTTGAAGTCTTCTGGTTCCATCTCATCTAAACAGTCTTCTTCACTATCTGTGCAACCCTCTAATAAGGCCCCTAAAAGTAACCCGTCTATAGGTCCCGTTTTTCTAGTATGCCATTCACTCCCATCATCTGAATACAACGTAACTCTATATCTTGGCCAGTTTTTCTTAAGTACTTCTTTAAACTTCTTTGTTGTTGCAACACCCTCCTGGTCCACCCAAGGTTTAGTTTCCAAGATGTCCACAACATCTTCAATTGTAAAATCTGGAAGGTTAAATTGTTTTGGTGTTATTTCAATATTTAGTCTATTGAGTGCTTTTTCCAAGGTACCTGAAGTTTCAGGTAGTTTTTCGTAAAAGTAACTTACTTGGGATGCTGCTAGTATACTTTTTATTTCATCAGTGTATATCTTTTTTATTTTATTATCACTACTTGCTAATACTCCCCATTCATATATCGCAGTATTCATTCTTTCTGCTATATCCGTTGCCTCAGCATCTGTTAATCCACCTCTTTCTACAAACTCTTTACTACCCATAACATCAGTATATACCTTTGGTGTGATTCCAGCTTTACCTTTACCCTTAAGTCCATACATAGCTTCATAAAGAAGATTCATCCCTAATGTAATGTAAAAATAATACATTATACCTTTACCTACTGGTGTTTTAGTTAATACACCCCAAACTTTTCCAAACCTTGCATACCACCTTTCTGGCCTAGTTGGTTTTATAACTGTACCATAAATAAGTTTAACCAACGGGTCATCTGCATCTAGTCCCATTATCTTAGCTAAGTTCTCCTTGCTAAACTTACCATCCCCTTTAAGTCGGACCAATTTTTGAAAGTCTGGGGAGTTTTGTAGGGTTTTCATTACTCCAGCCTGGTAGTCTGGGTGTTTTATAAGTGCCCCAAATATTTTTTCTAATTTGTCCCCACTACCAATTGTACCGAATTCATTTAGATTCTTTAAGATTGCTTGTATTGTGTCTTCGTCCATTTCTATCTTTTTAAGTAACTTACCTAAATCATCCATATTACTTACTTTCAATTTAGTCATTACCTTTTCGACAGCGTCAGCTAATGGTTTCTGTATCTCTGATAATGTTTCTCTGGATATGATAGCTGCTATACTATCAAAATCACCACCTACCCTTCCCAGAGTCTCTAAAGCATCTGTGAATACATCATCACCCTGTTTCATAGCCGTTGCGAGAGTATGTGCTTGAGATTCCGTTATGTAAACACCATTTAATTCTAATTTTTTCTTTAATAATTGTCCATTCTGACGTACTACATTTTTTGTGTTTTGCATCATCTCTAACATAATCGGCACCAACTCACGGGAACGACCTATAGTAGTTATGGGTATTCCCGTTGCTGGGAGTTTTCCAAATTTCCTTTGTAGTACTCCCCCAAAAGCCTCTATTGCATCAGCGTTTTTTAACAACCTTCTAAAGAGTGCCAAAAGTGCTGCTTGTTCTAAAAGTAGTGGTTTTAGACCCATGATTTCACGAGTTCTATTTACCTCAATTAATATTTGTTTTTTCATCTTTGTAATTTTATTAACGACCTGTAGGGTCTAACCCCATTTCCTTATAAATATTATATATCATCTCAACATCTACAGAACTGTTACTCTGTGATTTTTTCAACCAAGTTTTACAATCTTTCATATATTTTGGATATCTCTTTGCTACTTCTGGATATTCCTCCACTGCAAAATTATATACTATCACATCATCATTGTCTAATCCTTGTGGTCTCCATCCATTCTGCCATTCCCTCCACACATTTTCTTCAGTGAACTCATAGTCTGATTCTTCAAGTTTATTCTTATAATCTAGATTCCAACCTTTTTCTACCGAATTACCAGTTTCTTCTTTAGTCCACACAAATACCTTACCAGTACAATCGTAAGGTGTTGTAGTAAGCACCCCTTTAATATTGCCCCCATAACCTAACATTTTATTCCATATATTAAGCCCAAATTTAGGTTGGTCCTTTAACCAATTAGAAAATGAGTTATTACCGGCTATTAATTCAAGAATTTCTGCTGGAAATTGTGGGTCATATATCATCATTTCCCCTACTACCGCTACAGCTAAAGTAATAGTTCGTCCCAAAGCCTTTAGTATAGTACGCATTTTTTTAAGGGTGTTAATCCACCCATCGTGAATCATATAATCATACAACCAATCATCATTCCATTTTACCACTCTCCTAATAACTCCGTCAAGTGCATCAATCATTTTATAACACCACTTTTTAGCTTTTTTTAGTGCAGTATAAATTAGTGGATTCTTTTTTAATTGTTTTACTATACTATTAAGTGTTGTGGTTCCCAATTCACCAAGAATTTCAGACATTTTGATGGATGGGTTTTTAATAAATTTATTAACGACTTTGGATAGTTGTTTTAGTGCGGGTCCGAATAGTCCTTTAACGTAGGCCATATTAACCACAGGAATTATTATAAAAGAAGCAGTTAGTCCCGCGAAAAAATAATCTTCTTCTTGGTAGTATGTGTAGGCGTTATACAATTCTACGAGGACTGCCGCTCCCAGCAGTAGTACACCAACACCAGCATAAGAGGTAAGTCCCCCTACCACATATAATATCGCTGCTAATATATCCATCCAGAGATGTTTATCTTTATACCAGGCAGTACTTCCAGAATCTAAGGCTGCGATTCCTTTAGGGTATTTTCTCTTTGCTTCTCCTATAGCAGCTTCCATATTTTTTTGTAGTCGGTTGACTTCTTTCATATTAGCTTCCATGGATTGGTTTTGGTCTAAGTACATCATACCATCATCAATATAAGCTTGTTCGACTACACCTGTTTTTTCATAATTACGTTTTACTTTATTAGTATTATTTAATATAAAATTTTTATCGGTAATTTCATTATAAATTTCTATTATCAAGTTTTGTACTTCGTGTTCCGTTAATTGTATTGTTTTAGCCATTTTCTATTTTAT
>UEXM01001067.1_pt1 | contig 25160 bp, 37 predicted proteins | sample 1796661 | NCBI WGS metagenome assembly UEXM01 (sample SAMEA4772469, study PRJEB27181) | metagenome | reverse complement strand
CACTAAATTTTAACATATAAAGGCACAACCATTACCTGAAAAAAAAAAGTGTCCTCAAATCAAAACGCGTATAAACCCTTAGTAAAAAACAATAAGAAAGAGGGTTGAGGACGGTGAGGACGGGGAGGAAAAGATTTTCAATTAAAAAAAAAAAAAAAAACTAACGAGGGGGCAAATCCCCCTTTAAGGAAAAATAAATAACTTTTGCATTTCCCTATTGCATAAGACACTATAAGACGTTATAGTAAGGAATACACAATAGGAGGAGCTTGAGATGTATAACGGATGGAAGAACAAAGAAACGTGGCTCGTGAACCTGTGGTTGGGCGATACATTAACCGAAGACCAAGATGCGGGTGCTGAGATCACTGCTGACTATATAGAGCGACATGTTGATCTTTGTATTGAGGATAGTGCGCCAGATGTTAATGATTTTGCTTTGGATCTATTGAACTGTGCGTTGGGTGAGATTGATTACCATGAGCTTGCTTCGCATTATGAGGATAGCCTAACTTCAGAGGAGACGGGACAATGAAGCCACAAGAGATATTTAACAAGGCTGCAATTCATTTGATGGGCATGGATGGCCCGTGCGTTGATGCAGACGGTGACGCTTGTGCGTACCGTGGAACGGTACGTGACGAGTATGATGACTATGAGTTCAACGGCCAGAAGTGCGCTGTTGGTTTGTTTATTGAGGACAAGTATTATGAGGAGCATTTTGAGGGCAGTGGAATAACCGGCGACGCATCTGTTGCTAATGCTGTTGCGTGGTCATGGGGTCAGGAGCATTTAACTGAAGATCAGATAGAATTATTGTTTGATTTGCAGAAGGCGCATGACGACATTAATTCTTCTTGGTCTGAGAACATTGTCCTGTCTTTAGATAAGGTGGCCGACAAACATCACCTACGGTTTGATCCGAAGGGGGCCAGCGCATGAGGTATATTATTCGAGACAAGAGCCGATCTTACGGTGTGATTGATGAGATATATAATTCGAGACGGGAGGCTGAGGCTAATTTATGGCGTCACTTTTTGTTTGGGGGTTACGGTGATTTAGTAGTTGAGGAGGTTCAAGATGCCTAATCATTGTTATCAGCAGGTTTTTATAGAGGGTCCACATTGTTTGGTGTCTCGTTTGTGGGATGGATTAACCGAGAACGGTTATGATCCTTACAATGGCGGTCGATGTAAGGGTCCACAGTTTTGTCAGTTGATTGTTCCGATGCCCATTGAGCAGTGGCAAGCGCCCAAGACTAACTGGCGGGGGCACGAGGTTTCCGGTTGGTATGACTGGCGCGTTAATAACTGGGGTACGAAGTGGGATGTGTGTGAGGTTACGATTGATGGGGAGTTTTTACCGACCCATCCAGACGAGGACCAGTGGTCTGCGCTACGTTCAACCACGAGCACGTCCTTTGATTTTAGTTGTTGGACGGCATGGGGTCCACCTACTCCTGTTTGGGACAAGTTGCATGAGATAGGTGTTGATGTTCATGCTACTTATCAGGACGAGGGCGGCATGTTTGAGGGTGAGTATGCCTATGGTACGGATCGTTCGTGGGAGCCTGAGTTGATGGAGGAGGCGTAATGGGACAACGGAGGCTAGGGATGTCTTGTTCGGATTGGATTCAGACTTTTGGGCACAAGATGCGGGGGCATCGGTACAGCGAGGCCCTTAATCAAACTGATTTTGGATATATTGTGGGGCTGACGCAGCACCAAGTGTCTCGATATGAGCGTGGCGTTGTGCCTGTTCCTATGGAGGTTCAGGCAAAGATAAGCTTGGCTGTAGGAATACTAAAGGAACAAAAAGTTATGGAGGTTGAGATCGATGGGTAAGTTGAGTGGATGGTATGAGGGTGAGAACGGCGCGATCCAGTTCTATGTCCAAACGAAAGAGGGAGAGGACATGGTTGACGCCCTTGGTCAGATGTATGCGGAGGACCCTGACTTTGGGGATACTGACATGGAGGTTGATTACGATGGCGAGGATGTCACTGCCAAGGTTTATGGGATCATGAAGCAAGTGAATTTTATAAAAATAATGGGAGGTTGAGGTCGATGGATGATGATCGTGTAGACCTTCACTATGTTATTTATCGTTTGGGGGACATAGTTTCATCGACCAAGCAAAAGGACATGTCTGTTTTGCGTCAGGTTGAGGAGTTCAAGCGCGAGTTGATTTATAACTTGGGCGTCAATCAGTTAAGGAGAAAGAACCGTGAGCAAGATAAAAAACATATTGATTGAGATGCAAGAGACGCCGATTATGGAGGCGTGTTCTGATTGTTGGGGTGAAGGGACTATTGAGGTTGAGCACCCTCGGTATCGAGGTCCTTCCCGTGACGTTGGTGTAATCGACGTTGAGACGGAGACATGCGAGACGTGTATGGGCGAGGGTATGGTTGAGCGTTTGTGTGATTGTGGCGCTTTGGTAACGATGTTTATGGGGCGGGACGCAGATATATGTATGGAGTGTGCGGATGCCTAAGAAGCTTGAAAAGAGGCATTGGGCCGAGGACAATTCGGTAACTAATGCTGTTCGGGGTTTTCAAAGTCGTTTGAACCAAGGTAGTTCACTTGGGGGGAAGTTGTACGTTCATCTTCCGCCCTCGAACCGCAAGGAGCGACGGCTTTTAGGGAAGGAACAAAAGAGAAAGAAAGTCATGGTAGACAAGAAGGAGATAAACGATGTTTCTAAAAATATGGAATAGGATTATGGCAAAGCGGATGTCGAATGTGCGTCTTACTCGCAAGGAGCAAGTTCTCCACGAGTTAAATCGTGGAGCGGGGACGGCCCGTCAGTTATCGGATCGCATGGGTTTAAGGTTAAGTATTATTCGCCCTAACTTGTCTGCTTTGCATAAGGCTGGATTGATCCGAGACACTAAGACTTACGCTGGATTAGAGATTGTTTGGGAGGTTGTGAAGTGATTAGATGGGTTTGTTATTAAGCGCGGGACCGCAGGGCAAACGAGCCAAGTGCGAGGTAGTGTGTGCAGATTGTGAGGAGGAGTGGGTTATGTTTTATTTTCCTGTTTCGGTAGACACCTTAGAGCAATTGACCCGCAGTTTGTGCATTAGTTGTGGCGGAAAGAACCTTGAGTATTTTGCTGATTGTTTGAAGGATCCGAACGATGATTGAGTTTTTTACAGTGTTAGTAATTGAGTACGAGATGCAGTCTAAAACAATACAGTCGCGTATACTTTTTGAAACGTGGGATCATTGTGAACGAACGTTACGCATAGATGAACTGTACGATGTTTTTTACAACAACTACAAAAACACCAGCATGAAGTGTCGGCAAACTGAAATCCGTTCTAAACTTATTAGGCCAAAGCTAAGGCCCTCACCGTTAAAACGATGAGGGTTTTTTTTACTTAGTTGTTTTCGTATCCATAGCCTTCAGGACTACCTTCAAACGTTATCTGATACCGTTTTGATTTAGATATAACCTCCTCTACCGGAGTGCGCGTAATTCGTGCGGCTTCCGCCAGACTAAACCCTTGCTCCGCTAAACGTAGCAGATCTTGCGCGGGTTTTGATCTTCCGATGTCCGACATGCGGGGATTTCCGCTGCTTTTTTGGTGTTCTTGTACAATCCCATAATTTAAGGAACGTCCCCCGCATTTAGCGATCATTTCTTTATTCTCAATCAAGGCCAACGCCTTCATTTTGTCTAGTCCCGTCAATGTTACCTCCTAGTTTCTTTTTACCTGTAACGTACAAAACAAATAACTGTTGCGTCATTTGATCCAACTCTCTCCGCAACTCACGGTTCTCCTCGCAAACGCGCTCGTATTCGTGGCGGTTAATCATATTAAAGCTCCACTTTGTCATATTTTTCTGTGTTCAAAGACAAACTCATCGTGAAGGGTTCGGCACGTAAGATACCCGTCTCGTTTAAGTTCCTTTAACATTTGATGTGCTGCGCCTTCCTTCAACTTCATACGTTTTGCAAGGTCGGATACGGTCCAAGCTTCGCGGGTCTTCAACACGTCAAACACCACGGCTCGTAAATCTACTTTGTTCTTGTAGTTCCGCCCGTTTATAGCTGAGTTAGGTTGCAGGTTCAGCCGCATATGTTCGTTCTCTATTGATGCCAGTTGTTTTGGGGTCATCTTGTTTTGTTCTATCTCCATGATTTGCTTTCTTTGGTTTTGGATTAACTTTTGTTGCTGTTCCAACTCAAGGAACTGCCTGTCTATGTCGCTGTGTTGTGGGAAGCCTACTATGTTATCATCCATGTTTACCTCCGAAATTAGGTGCCCCATGCGGCAACACAGGGACTAACCGTATCGTGGTTTCTGCCGACAAGATCACAAGGAAGAAAGGTATGTGTTATACAACACGGAGGTTTCCTTGCTCTTGCTGCTGTGGTTTATGCGGAACATCCAAAACGCGCCCACTCACAGCTTGGGTATTCTATTTCCACGGGTATCTTTGTTGTATCCCCTAATTTGGTTGGGCTGCATCCGCGACCATCCCCTAGAGAAAGCCCTAGCGACATCAAAATCCAGTCCCGTCAGCTTTACGATTTCCTCCGCTGCGTTCATTTCCGAGACGTGTCCATTGCATCGACTCTCAAGCAGCTTTGTTATTTTGGGGTCATAGTCAGCCATTGTCGCACCTCCTCTCCTAACACCCTTGCACCTAGTTCTATCTTTGATTGCAATGAGCGAACTATCTTCTCGTCTATGGTGCTTTCCGTAATCAGATCTATGTATGTCACGTTGTTTTTCTGACCAATTCTGTGCGCTCGATCCTCTGATTGGATCCGAGTTTCGAGGTTGAAGTCATTAGCATAATACACCACAAGGTTTGCTTCGGTCAACGTTAGTCCGTACCCTGCGGTAGCGGGGTTGCCTACGAAGAACCGTAGCTTTGATCCTTTCTGAAACTCTTTTATGATATTGTTCCGTTGATTATCGGAGGTATCCCCAAAGTATGCGGCTGCGCTATCATTTCCAAACTCTTTATTCAGCATGCTGGTAATGGTTTGGATGTCATGACGGAAACGTGACCAGATAATTGCCTTCCCATCATGTTCTTGTAGGCACTCTCGTAGTGTATCTAGCCGCTTTGAAGGAAACGTTACCATCTCTCCCTCGTCTGTTTTCAAATGCCCTGAAAGGATTTGTTGCAGCCTGAGAAGCTGCGTAATCACAGCGGGAGCCGTAGTCATTTCACCGTCGTCAAGCATGACTAACGCATATTTGCGGATGGACTCGTACATCTCCTTTTGTTCGTTGGTCATGTCTACATAACGAACTGTGTATAGCTTTTCGGGTAGGTCAAGGCAGTCTTTTTTAAGCACTCGATAACTAAAGTCATCGATCTTCTGAGTTAGTTCATTGATGTTGCGATACCCGATTACTTGATTAAAGGATTTTGCTCCCATTGATTGCTTCACGATGACTGCGTATCGATTTTGAAAGGCGTAATACGAGTCGTATCCCAGAATACCGTTCTGTAGAAAGTCAGCTTGAGCATAAATGTCGAGCGGACTTTTTGTAATAGGTGAACCAGTAAGCGACCTTTTGAATTTAAAACCCTGGGCGATCTTACATAAATTTTTAGTGCGTTTGGCTGCATGGTTTTTAATAGTAGTTGCTTCGTCAAGAGCAATTAAACCGGAAGCTCCAAACTTCAAACGCATCCACTCTCCTGCTTGTTTACCCTTCAACGTGGAAAACGCCTCGACGTTTATAACAAAGATAGTCAGGCCATCAAACTTGTCTTTGACCGAGCGCATTTCCTCTTTTTGTTTTTTGTTAGCACCGCTAACCCAACGGATTACGCGATGGGGCACATCATCTGACATGTGCTCTGGAATTTCTTTAGTTACCCAGTTGCGATACACGCCCTTTGGGGCAATGACCAAAGCAAAATTGATCTGCCTTGTTTTGTAAAGCATACCCATGTTATCAATCAGGACCTTTGATTTGCCCGTCCCCATTTCCATAAAAAACCCAAAAGACTGCCGTTGTCCTGCGAGGTCCAGTGCAGTCTGCTGATGTTTATATGGTTTTGTTTTGAATTTGTACTTGCATTTCATATCATCCTCCTTATATAGTCTTATACATGGACTAAGGTAGTTCATAAATCAACCCTGAAGAGGAAAAAAACTTATGGATATTTTTGATGACATTTTTGATGAAGGCGGTGCGCTTGCCAACGTCAATACCGGAACAGGAAAGCAGTTAAGCGACCTTGTCCGCGTACTTCGTAACGTCGAGCAACAGATAGACGATGCGGAAAAACACCTGAAGACACTCAAGCAAGAGAAGCACAAGCTTTCTGTCGAGAACATTCCTGCTCTTATGGACGAGATGGGCGTTGAACGTCTGGACGTTGATGGTTTGACCGTCGAGCGCAAGGTGATGGTTCATGCTTCGATACCTCAAGACCGCAAGGATGAGGCGTTTGCGTGGTTGCGTGAAAACAATCTGGACGACATTATCAAGAATGATGTTACTTGTTCGTTTGGTAAAGGCCAAGACAACTTGGCAGGGGATGCAGTTGGCATCTTGCAAGATCGTGGGTTTGATCCAAAGACCAAAACTCATGTCCACCCATCCACACTCAAGGCGTTTATTAAAGAACGTGTGACGGACGGGAAACCAATTGACCTTGACATGTTCGGGGCCTTCCTCGCAAACGCTGCACAAATTCGGAGGAAAGCTTGATGGGTATTTCAAAGAAAATGCAGTTGGAAGAAATGGATCGTAACTCAAAAGCCGAGGAGCGTATGAGTGAAATCATTGCGCGAGAAGATGAGGTTGGGTTTAAGGAGTCTGACTTTGTCAACACAGAGTTAGTAGAGGTCATTCAAGAACTACAAAATAAAAAAAGCGGAGGAAATAAAGATGAGTAATCAAGTAGCTATGAAAGAAAGTGCAGAGTTAAGCACAGACGTAATGGATGATATTCTTGAATACGAGGGAGAAGGTGCGGTTTTTGACAGCTCAGAGATGCAAATACCGTTCTTGCGTGTACTACAAGCATTGTCGCCACAGTTGAACAAGAAAAAGTCTGAGTACATTGAAGGTGCTTCGTCTGGCGACATGTTCAATACAGTGACCCACGAGTTTTTTGACGGCGAGAAAGGAGTCAATCTTGTGCCGTGCTTTCAAACCACAAAGTATTTGGAGTTCACACCTCGTGAACAGGGGGGTGGTTTTCGTGGTGAAATTCCGGTCAGCGATCCGATTCTTACTCGTACCACACGCAATGGTTCAAAAGAGATTTTGCCCACGGGTAATGAGTTGGTTAAGTCCGATCAGCATTACTGTTTAGTAGTGGGCGAGGACGGCTTGCTCCAGCCAGTTGTTGTGGACATGAAGTCTACACAATTGAAGGTAAGCCGCAGATGGAAAACGCAGATTGCGATACAGAAGATTGCGCATCCAAAAACAGGTAAGGTAATCAAACCGCCTTTGTTTGCAACCATGTGGAAGTTGACAACAATGGAAGAAAGCAATGACCAAGGGTCGTGGTCTAACTACCTAATTGCGAAGGTTGGGGTAGCTCCCCGTGATGTGAGACTTGAGGCAAAATCTTTCCGAGACAGCATTGCTGCGGGTGAGGTAAAAGCTGCACCAGAGGAGGGGTCTTCCCAAGCCTCTTCCGTAAATAAGGACGACATTCCGTTCTAAGCAGCTAGGGGCGGCAATTCTCTCCTCATTATTGCCGCCCCTTTTTTAATTGGGAGCTTAATATGTCAGTAGCAAAAAGAATGATGTCCGCGTTTGAGGGATCAGACCTTGGGTATCTTGTTACTAGAGTTAAGGGCAAAGGTCACAGAGGTAAAACTGAGGCCGAGTATCGCACAATTCACGGACAAATTGACGAGAGCGTTATGCAATTGCATTTGGACGGCGTAAGTGGGGTGGGAGTTGTCCCTATTTCTTCTGGTAATGTATGTATGTTTGGGGTGATCGATATCGACGTGTACGATCTTGACCACAAGGATTTACAGGCAAACATTCAACGTTTGAAGTTGCCGTTGGTACACTGCCGCTCAAAGTCAGGCGGGGCGCATCTCTATCTCTTTTTTAAGGATTGGGAATCTTGTGCCATGGTTCGGGAACTATTGGTTGAGATGCGTTCTGCGTTGGGTTTTAGCGGTTCGGGAGAACTATTTCCCGCTCAAGAGGTAATTAATGATAAGGACGGGGAGGTTGGAAACGGGATTAACCTTCCGTATTTTATGTCAGAAACACCCACCCGCTACGCTTATAATAAAAAAGTGGAGGCGTTGGAGGTTGAGGAGTTCTTAGACTTTGTGGAAAAGAACCGAGTTTCGATGGCCTCGGTACAAGAGATCGAGTTAAGCGGGGATCAAAAGTATTTTGAAGACGGACCAATCTGTCTACAAATCCTTGCGTCGATGGGCAAGATCACAGAGAACCGAAACATTTTTATGTTTAACGTGGGCGTGTATTGTAAAAACAAATGGCCTGATGATTGGGAAACTCACCACGAGGAATACAATCGACAGCTATGTGATCCTCCTCTGCCGTCGAAGGAAATTGTCGATCAGCAAAGATCTTTAAAGAAAAAGGACGGATACTTTTACCAATGCACAATGTGTCCTCTCAAGGACTATTGTAACAAGTCAAAGTGCAAGATGCAAAAGTATGGCATCGGATCGAGTTCCGAGGATCAGGTTCAGATAGGGAGTATTACTATCATGTTATCGGAACCGCGCTTATACTTCATGAGTGTGGAGGGAAAGTCACTCACGCTTTCAACAGATCAATTACAAAACCCAACGCTTTGGCAAAAAGCTTGTATGGAACAGTTGGATATGATGCCGCCTGTACCAACACGGGGAGATTGGCAACAGTTAATCAATGGTATGTTAAGTACCTCAACCAAACAAGAGGTGGCACCAGAGCTTACACGGGCAGGGAAGTTTGAAAACCTGCTCCGCAAATTCTGCACAAGCCACATTCGAGCAGTAACACCCGAAGAGGTTCTGTCTGGGAAACCTTGGACAGACAAAGGTAAGACGATGTTTCGCATCGATTCTTTCGAAAAGTTCCTACGCAACAATGACTTCACTGATTTTACTACGGGTCGGATACAGGAGCACATTCAACGTTTGAACAGCAACGAAGAGTGCCATGGGAAACTAAACTACACGAAGGACGATGGTAAAAGATCAAACACACGAGTGTGGTGGGTTCCTGAGTTTGAAAACTTAGACGTAGAAATAGATGTTAAGGAGAATAAATATGATATCCCATTCTAACGATAACAATCCACAGTTGATGAAACTTAAGGAGGTGTGTGAGATGCTAACGATTTCACGGGCAACCATCTATCGATGGGTTGATGAAGGCAAGTTTCCTGAACCTGTGGTACTTGGTCAGGAAGATGGCAAGCGCAGCGCGGTTCGTTGGTACAAGACAGACGTTTTAAACTGGCTAAAAGGACGGCCCAAGGGGGTGCAGAAAAATGATTCCTAAGTCGGAATTAATTTTTGGTCCGCCAGGAACGGGTAAAACATACACTTTAATCAAAGAGGTGGAGACAGCCCTTGCAAGGGGCGTTGCTCCTGACCGCATAGGTTATGTGTCTTTTACCAAGAAGGCCATCCAAGAGGCCATAGAACGAGCCTGTGGGCAATTTGGCATCGACCAGAAGCAGTTGCCATGGTTTCGCACACTGCACTCATGGGGGTTCAATGGCATAGGCGCGAGTTCTACCGACATGATGTCCTCGGAAGATTGGGGCGTTTTGGGCCGTGAGGTAGGAATGAAATTTTCAGGAGCTTCAAGGGTCAACCCCGATGAAGGGTTGTTGTTAGCGCCGGAGAGCGAGTTCGAAGCAGGAGACACGTATCTGCGTATGATTGACCGTGCGCGGTATCGAATGGTGTCTATTGAGCAAGAGTTTAATGAGGCAGAAGATTGGAGCAAAGACTTTAACATCCTGCGCAGGGTGCAAAAAGAGTATGCGCTGTATAAATCTAAGTTAAATAAAATCGATTTCGTGGATCAGATCGAACTATACATAGACTGCGGTATGCCACCGTATCTTGAAATGTTGATTATTGACGAGGCACAAGACCTAACCCCGTTGCAATGGGCGATGATAACGAAGATCTCAAAGAATGCCGAGCGTGTACTTATTGCAGGAGATGACGATCAAGCGATCCATAGGTGGACAGGTGTGGACATACGGAAGTTTCTTGAATCATCAGACAATATCCGCGTTCTTTCGCAAAGCTATCGAATGCCAGAAAAGGTACACCTTCTGTCACAAAGGATTGTAAAGCGGATTAGTTTACGCAAAGAAAAGTTGTTTCATCCAACGGATGATGAGGGCCGTGTAGATTGGCATTACAGCGCAGACGATTTGGATTTGGACAATGGTTCATGGACCTTAATGGCTAGAACAAATAAATACATTCGTCGTTGGGGCGATACGCTGCGGGACCAAGGATATTTGTACTCTTACAAGGGGCATAGCAGCGTAAATCAAAAGTCTGCCAATGCTATGAACACATGGCGCAAGCTGCAAGCGGGTGAAGGTGTTGAACTTGGATTGATCCGTGACTTTTACAAACATGTGCGCAAGCGCGGGGATTTGGCTGTCGTAAAACATGGGGCCGCAGGGCTTTTAGATGCAGCCGCACCGGATGCGTTTTTGACATGGGATGATTTATCTATGCAGTTTGGTATGGTCGCAGATAAAGAGCGCGATGCGTTTGAAGTTGCGAGATTCGGGGATGACGAGCGGATGTACATAGAGTCCCTTATTCGTCGGGGTGAGGATGTGACTTCGACACCTCGGATTAAACTTTCTACGTTTCACAGCATGAAGGGAGGAGAGGACGATAACTGCGCAGTGTTTTCAAAGGTGCCTCCGATCTGTGACATCAGAACAACAAAGACCCCAGACGATGAGCACCGTTGTATGTACGTGGGGATCACACGATCAAAGCACAGCTTACACATTATCGATCCTCCAGGGAGAAACAAATATGAGTTCTAAGTGGGATTACTACTGGAGTGTTAGAGATGACGCTTTGTATATTTGGGAAAAGGGCGGTGTTTTAATAGCCAAAATCGACCCAGAACATTTTACTGCAATAATCGCAGAGTTGGCGGAGCACCTTAAATGGCAAGAAACAAGTCAGACAAAAAAACAATAGCGTTTTTAGAACGAATGGAGATGGACAACCCAGAGCCGGATTGGAATTGCCCTCCAGAATACCCTGACCTATCGAAGTATAAAACTATTGCGATAGACTTGGAAACTCGTGACCCGAACCTCACAACCATGGGACCAGGATGGCCTCGTAACGATGGTTACATTGTCGGAATTGCTGTGGCTGGTGGGGATCAATCTTGGTACTTTCCAATCCGTCACCAACACGGGCAAAACATGGACCCCAAGTTTACGCTCAAGTGGTTCAAGAAACAGATGGCAACGCCACACATAGACAAACTTTTTCACAACGCGACATACGATGTTGGTTGGTTGTTGGCAGAAGGAATTGAGGTCCAAGGACGGATCCTCGATACGATGGTTGCCGCGCCTTTAGTGGACGAAAATAGGTTTTCTTACAGCTTAAATCTTTTGGGTTTCGATTACGTGGGGCAACGAAAAAGCGAAAAGCTTTTACGCGCAGCCGCAAAAGACTGGGGCGTTGATGCAAAAGGTGAAATGTGGCGGCTTCCTGCTAAGTATGTAGGGGATTACGCAGAGCAAGACGCCTCTCTGACATTACGGTTGTGGGACCGCATGAGGAGTGAGATCAACGGGCAGGACCTACATCACATTTTCGCACTAGAAACTAGCCTCATTCCACTTATGATTAAGATGCGGTTTAACGGTGTGCGTGTAAACTTGGACAAAGCAGATCGTGTTAAGAAAGAACTAAAGATCAAGGTTCAAAACCTGAAAGCCGATATCAAACACCGTACAGGTGTGGACCTAGAACCATGGGCCAGTGCGTCTGTTGCAAAGGTTTTTGAGGCACTAAACCTCAAATACCCTATGACGGATTCTGAAAAGCCAGTGCCGTCGTTCACAAAGAATTATCTCAAGGCTCACCCGCATGAGGTGGCGCAGATGATTGTGAAGCTAAGAGAATTTGACAAAGCAAGTGGGACATTTGTAGAGTCAATTCTCAAGCACGAACATAAAGGTCGTATCCATTGCGAGTTTCATCAGCTTCGCTCTGACGATGGCGGAACGGTAACGGGGCGGTTCTCGTCTTCAAACCCAAACCTTCAGCAAATTCCTGCGCGTGACCCAGATATTAAGAAGTTAATTCGTGGGTTGTTTATGCCAGAAGAGGGAACCAAGTGGGGATCGTTTGATTATTCGAGCCAAGAACCAAGGCTCTTGGTGCATTTTGCTGCGTCCATGCCAGACTCCATGCGGCATCCAATGGTTGATACGATTGTGGACGAGTATCACAAGGGGGATGTGGATCTACACCAAATGGTAGCAGACATTGCAGGGATTAATCGCAAGGAGGCAAAGGTTGTTAACCTTGGGATTATGTATGGCATGGGCAAAGGCAAACTGGCAGCGCAGCTTGGTATCTCTGAAAACGAGGCCAGTATGTTATTGTCAACGCACCAAGAAAAGGTTCCGTTTGTTAGACAGCTTGCTAAAATTGCTTCGAACAGAGCCGAGGAGTACGGACAGATACGAACATTGCTTGGACGCTTGTGTCGTTTTGATAAGTGGGAGCCTAAAGGGTTTGGGTTTAAGGAAGCTCTGTCGTTGGAAAAAGCGCAGGAAAAGTATGGCGACGTAGGCAGCTTGAAAAGATCGTTTACTTACAAAGCGTTAAACAAATTAATCCAAGGATCAGCAGCCGACCAAACAAAAAAGGCAATGGCAGATTGCTGTTCTGAGGGCTTGACCCCTTTGTTGACGGTGCATGATGAGTTATGCTTTTCTGTAGAGGGCGACGACCAAGCGAGACGCATTAAAGAGATAATGGAAAACGGGTTGTCCGATATATTGAAAGTTCCCTCTAAGGTAGATGATGAGTATGCTGACGATTGGGGAGGTATTGAAGGATGAAAACTCTTGGTTTCCGTGAGATGCACAAAAGTCAAGTGATCGAACTTCTGGAGTTTATTAGCTGTTCACTGAATGCCGCTGCAATGGCGGATCCCGAAGTATACGAGGAGATGAACGAGAAAGCCCAAGATTTAGTAGAGATCTTTGGAGGGCTTCAAATTGTTACTCAGACCTCCCTAGAGATTTAGCCAAAGCCTGTGTTGCCGGATCATTGCCAAGGATTGCGGGGTCCACTCGACCCTGCGGAGCCGGAACGGGCGGGGTTTCTATTGTGAAAGGCATCGATGGGTTGAACGCAGGGGCTACTGCCGGAGAGGAAGACGGTGCATCAATCGTAAACGGTTGAGATGGATCGAAGACAGGAACAGGGGCAGGAGGTGCAGCGCGTTCTGCTGGTACAGGGTCCGAAACCGCCAGTTGCTCCCCGTTCCTTGCACGAGATAATCTGTTGAACGTTGAAAACGACGGACGATCCGTCACTCGTGTCCGACCTTCCGCTTTATTTAAAGCGACAATGTCCTTGTAAAGTTCCTTGCTTGCCTGTGTGGGCCAGAACTCTCCACGCATTATCGAGTTGGCTTCTTTCCTGCCGATGTTTGCACCTTTCACAAGATTGCGACGAATATCACTTTCAGACAAGCCCATTTGACGAGCAGCTTGGATATTCACGTAGAGATTGCTTTGCTCACGGTACAGATTGTCGAGGTACTTGTTCCATGCCGAGGTCATGTCTTCCATCGTTGAATCGGCGCGGCGAATTACACGACTAGCCTGTGTCTTGGCATCAGTACGACGAGGAGTGTATTCCAAACCTTTGAAAGAAAAATCGTTTCGTAGGTCTACAGTCATCGGAGTAAAACCTGTAACCAAACGAGCAGCTTCTTTAAACGAATTGTACTCTTCCCCGCGTTTTCCAGGCATACCTGCAACAGCACGATACACACGACCTGGTTCCAACTCTCCTGTCAGTGGGTTCTTAACCTGTCCCGCTAACCGGATGTACTCAGGGATAATACCATTGAAGATGTGACCTATGCTTTCTCCGATCTTCTCACCTTGAGCATCGGTTTCTGCGTAAACGTCTGCCCCTGTCGCTGTCTTACCGCCTCGACCAACAGCAAGACTTAAAAGACCTTCACTTGGAAGAACGTCACGAGCACGTTCAAAAATCATGGACTCAGAACCGAAAGGCTCTAAAAACATTTCAAAGCCGCGCCATGCTCCGCTTGCGATCTTCTCGATTTCGTTTCTGTCGAGCTTGCCCTTCTCACTGTAGGACTGCAAAGCAGCACGAGCAGGATCAAGGACAAAGGCATAAGGGCTAACATAACTCAGATCGATGTAATCAATTTTACCTCTTTGATCATTACCCAAGATGACCAGATCATGTCCGTCCATGTAATCTGGAAGCTGCATACGCATTGCTTCTACTTGTTCTGGTGTGGTGCCCGTTGCGGTCATAGAAGCCCGAACCAAAGTCTGTGGGATAATGGTAGCAACTGCGGTGTATGACATTAAACGCTGCGCACCAATGGCTCTCATCTGGCGTTCTAATGCAGCAGCCGATTCATCTCCAATCGCTGTTTTAATTTCTGTCGGCACTTCGAAGGCCAACTCTTTTAGGCCACGGTTCAAGATGTTTACAGAGTTGCGGATGTTTTCTGAGGCAAACGATGTAAAGTTACCAAAGATTGGAACCATGTCCACGGCACGAACGGCCTTACCCACGCGAGGGTAAATGGGCATTGTGTCCTTTACAATGTCCCCAGCCATAACCTCGATGTTGTCTAAGTCTCTTGTAAGTCGAGTCTCGCCTGCAGCGCGTTTTATCAAACCATTTTGACGAAAAGCGTCTAGTACAAGTGGACTTTCTTGCAAGCCTGCTTCTGACAAAGCGTTACGGATTTTCTTTTCTTCTCCCAGTAGTGACAGACCCTTAAAGAACGAGTCTGAGTCTGAGTAGATGCGTTCAAATGTTTTCATGAACGGAATCTTGTCTTCGTAATAATCAATCGCGTTAGAAAGTTTTCCCGAAACAGTCAGGTCTTGTCCTGCGGTACGGTATTCTTTCAATGCACGAGTAACCAAACTTGTGTCTTCAACACCTGTGAGACTGATCTTCCGAGCCAAGCGATCTAGGCCAGCTTCATCCAATGTATCCAGACTAGAGGTGAAGACCTTAAACATGTCGGTGAAATCTGTATCACGACCGAGGTTTGCGTTTGCAGCAAGCATCCCCATGTTACCAACGATGTTTCGGATTTGAGCACCAGGGTTTGGAACAATTGTCATTTTCTGTGATAACGAGCGCATGTTCGACAGAATGCCCGTGGCTTCGCCCAAGAACCCAGTACCAAGACGCAAAGGTGCGGTGATCGCCCCGTATGTTTCAGGAGATACAAACTTCCCTGTTAACTCTCCGTAGGAACCGCCAAAGACATGCTGCAAATCTTTGTTATCACCAAGCTGAACGTATCCTGCATCCCGTAGTTGTTGTTTGTACTGTTCGACAACCTGATCGCCAGTAATGCGTGTAGAGTCCTCGAAACTCTTTCCGATGTTGGCTTGTTGAGCCACTTGATCAAACGGAGACATCTCCTGTTGGTACAAGGTTTCCAACTGGTCAACCGTATACTTGTTAGGGTCTGGTACATCAATGATAGCGGGGCGACCACCCTTTACTAAGGCGTCCATCGAATCAATTAACTTAGTACCCATAGGCGCAATACCTGCGTACATGTCAGCAGCGGCATTTGCTTGTGCCATGTCTGTAATTGTACGCTTGTATATCTCAAGGGGGTCTTTCAAGACGCCCTTTAGTTTTTGAAGATTTGGGCTGTAATCTAAAATTTCTTTACGCTCTACAAAAATGTCATCGATAGAAGACAATACAGGACGTTCTCTAGCGGTAAGACCAAAGGTATCGCCCCGCATCTTACGCTCAATGGATCCTCGTAGGTTTTTCAAGGCCAACTCTGGAGGCAACCCTCCCATAGCTTGAAGACCAAGGGAATCATAGACTACGCGCTTGGCTTGTTCGATATCGTTGGCGTTTGGCGCACGGCCTTTGCCTGTCACAATATGGCTGGCAACTTCCTGAACTGCATCGTTGAACTCAGGAGAATCAAGATCCAAGTTCCGATAAAACTCTATTGGATTTGTATACTGCTCGAACATACGACGGAGATAACCGTTCTGAGCGTTCTGGCTCTGGGTCATCTCTTTCAACGCCCTTGCTGCTTTGACTTCAGCAGGCGTTTCTGGTTTTTTCATAAGGAACTGACCTGTTTTAAGGTCTTTCATGCGTTTTTTTGTACTAGGATCACGAACAGATAGAATATCTTCAAGCTGCGTGATTAGACCCTGCTCAAGCTCAGAACGAACCTCAATCATTTTGTCAGCCGCTTTATTCAAAGATGGATTTGCGTAACTGTCGAGACCTTTTGTGTTACCTAAAAGGTATTGGTTTAGATTCGATTGGAGTATTTGCGCATCAACAGGAGAGCCGTCTTTCATCTTTCCAGCTTTGACAAACTCATCTGACGCACGGGACCAGTCTTCTGCAGCCTTAATACCCTGCCTTTCGTACAAGTCCGCTACCGCACGAGCATCCTGCACGGTTTCATACAGCTTCTGTTCTGCGCCACCAGACGCAGTGAAATACTTTTTAAATTTCTGACTAGCCGCAGTGGAGCCTCGGCCTACTCTTGCAGCCGCATCTGGACTAAGAGTTTCCAGTGTGGTCATAAAACTAGACGCAATCTTGCTTGGAGCGGCTAATGTAGCCTGTGCAGCTTTAGCCCCAGTGGTAGAAATCGCACCTCCGGTTAGTTTATCTGCCGCTTGGAAACCTTTCGACCCAGCCTTTAACGCTGTGTCAAAAGCACCGGAAAGTAATGCGTCTTCGACACCTACTTTTACCTTGTTACGGAAACGACGAGACGCTTCTTGACGGCCCGTTAGTCCAGCATCCTCTTCCGTTTTTAAGGCGTCCGGCAGAATATCAAAGTTGTCGGACAGGGTAGCGCGACCATCGTTAGCTACAGCAGTGCTATAACCAAGCGTAGCCGCTGCAGTGCTGCCTGTTAATCCAGCCCAAGTACCAAGGGCCGCTTGTCCAGTTTTAGATGTGCCGAAGTCAATAGCGGATTTAGTAAAGTTCCCACGACCCGCTGTAGACAAAGCCTTTCCTGATTTCGCCGCCTTCGCCGCCTGTCCTGCTTTACCTAGCCACCCAGCGATAGGAACAAAACCTACACCAAAGGCCACAAGGTCCTCCGTCACTTCTCCTGCGGTCCCTAACTCTGGTTTAACGTACTCAAAGGCTTTCGTAACCGCCCTAGAAGTATTTGTATCTAGGGCCGCATCAACGCCTAAAGCACCAAGTTCCACGATCCCTTGTGGGACGGACACGATACCAGAGTAAATACCTTTGCCTATATCTTCAAACGTATCGGGCACAAGACCTTGATCGCCGGAAAAATAAGAACCTTTTTCTTCAGGAACATCGGGGAGCGTGATCTCAAAAGGAGCATTAGGATCAAACACTGGTTGTTTGTCCGCCATGTTACTCTCCTTGGATTAACTGAGGGATCCCATTTTGATCAGCCTGAAAGCGGTTGCCGCCCTGGTTAATAATAGTGCCAGGAGGATAACTTGTTGGTCGTGGTGTAGAACCACTTGCTCCGCCGCCACCAAGAGGGGCGCTTTGCAAATAAGTTAGGATGCGATCTCCTGAACCTGGAATATCTCGGTTAAAATCCGCCGCAACGTCCGCAGGATCCTCGCCGCTCTTCACGCGATCAGCAAACATATCCATTAGTTCTTTGTCCGCACCAGACAGTTTAGATGTCGTAGATTTAGACCTTGCACGAATATTGGCCTCCGCAAGTGCAGCTTCCTGTGCCGCACGACGTGTTTCTGTTTCACGGGACACGGCCAAGCCTTCAACTGCCGCTTGTGCAATACGAGAACCTGCTGTTGGGCGTAGCTCTTGACCTGTGTTTGGATTAACGTAGTTACCTGCAATTGCACCCGCAAGTTTCGCACCAAAGATGGCCTTGTTTAGTTGATCGATTTCAGCTTCTGCTGGAACACGCTGTATGCCTACCACTGCCGCCGCTTTGCGAAGGTCGCTTTTTGTGTTCCCTGTTCGGTCTTTTTTAGGAACTGTTTCCGCAATAAATTCCTGTGCCGACGCCCCAGGGTTATTCGTCAACTCGTCCCTCGCCTTTTTAATTCCGGCTCTTGCGCCTTTAGGCAAACCAAGTTCTTCGGGGTTCTCAGTCGTAATCGCCGTCGAACCAAATTCAAACGCTTTGCCAAAGGACATCGCTAAAGTTTTTTCCATTCGGTCCTGCATCCCTACGGTGTTTTCCAACTCCGCTTGTAACTTAGGTGCCATGCCGCCTTCGTTAAACTTTGCTACCCCAGGTTTCTGAGCCATGGGCCGAGGAGCAGGAGCCTTGGGACTAGAACCTTGAGGAATACCTGAGATGTTGGGAATGGGCTGCGACGGAGGTAGCATCTGCGGAGCGGGGGATGACGCAGGAGCCATCATGGGTTGATTTGTTGCAGGCATAACAACGGGACGCCGCATTGCAGCTTGCATTAGTTCTGGTGACGAGGCCATAATCCCACCCATTTGTGGGGCCATGGGCGCTACGCCACCCATATCACGAAGTTTATTTCGTGCCTCTTGGGATTTATTTGTAAAGAGCTTACGGTTGTACACGCCATTCATGTTTATCTACCTATCTCTTAGAACCAAGGCCCGAAGATCCGCCATACATTTGCTGATATGAATCAAGACCCATAGCAGTTCCGACCGTGCTGCCAAGAACATTCTGTTCTGGCGCTACACCCAAGGTTAAGGAGGAAGCAGGGGTGCCTCTGGTTGCCGTGGCAAAAATGTTTGCCAAAGACTCAAACCGTGTAAACGGTTCGTACATTTCTTCAATCCCCGCCTGACGTTGTACGTCGTACTCAGACTGCCTCTGCGTTTGTTCAATGCCACCTAAATCCATCAGGCTCTTTACGTCTCGGCCTCCAAGAAGTTGTGCAAACTGACCCAATCCAGCTTGTGCAGTACCCAGACCTTGAAAAACTTGAGCACCAGACTGACCACGGGCCAGTTGGTTTTCAAACGCATTCTGCGATCCTTTTAAAGCGTCGGTGTACGCTGCAGAACGCAACTGTGCCCCTGTTCTAGCAGCACGGTCATCGGCTGCGCGTTGAATTTCTTGTTCCGCTACAACAGCGCGAGATCCGCCAAACGCCCCCTGACCTACAGCTTGCCCTGCTGATCTACCACGTTCAATATTAGCTTGACGTTGAATGTCCCGTTGTGTGACATCAATTACATCTTCAACAAACGGATCATAAAACTCTCGATAAGACGTGGGATCATAAGCCAGAGCTTGCCCCGTCACAGGATCAAACCCAGTACTTAGAGCCGAGACCCCTTTTTCATACGTCTGCTTACCCTCTTCAAGCATCGGTGCATACGCACCAATTCCCTCTGTACCTAGTTTTATACCCGCAAGTTGCGTGTCTGTAAGAGGTATAACATCAGGAGCCGGAATGCCGCCAACAACGTCCTGAACAGGCTCTCCACGAGCGTCAAGAATTAAATTACCTTCGGCGTCACGACGGTAAATAGGGTTCCCCGCCTCATCTTCTCGTGGAGTTCCATACAACGGAGCCATAGAACCTATGCCTGCGGCATAAGACTCCATTACAGGAACCTGTTCTCCTGTCTCAGAATCCGTTTCGAACAGAAGATTACCTTCTGCGTCCACCGATTGACGCTCTTCTGTGCGGTACAGATTAGCTAAGAGATCTTTTATAAACTTCTCTTGGTACTCAGGGAGAAGCTGCAACTGTTGTTGCGTGACGACTGACTCCGCCATTAAGCCCTCCTTTCAAACCTGTTCATCATCTTGTACATCTCAGCAGCCCCTTTTGATCGATTGCCGCCTCCTGCACCCTTGACTGCATCCGCCGTCATGACGAACTCACCGTCTGAAAGCCGAGCCTCTTGAACCCTGCCGCCGTTTTGATAAATCGCTGCGGGTATACTGTCGCTCTTGCCCGTTCCTGGTCCTTTAACAAAACCACCTTGCATCATTGTTGCAATACCACGGCGGCGATAGTCAGGAGCAGCCGTACCTTGATAATCAGGAACCCGCTCACCCGTCCTCGCCATTCGACGTTGTTCCGGTGTCAAAGGAGTTGGTTTCGGTTCTCCTGCTTGAATTAATCCCGCAAGAAGTAAGTTGTCGCTTATTCCACCAAACAACCCTTGGCTGGCCTCTGCCGCCGGAGCACCACCCGCTCCTGCCGCAACACCTGTGCCCATCTTTGAGATGGCGTCCCCAATGGGAGCCGTTGCCTTCATTAAACCTGGAGCCATTTTACTGAGAGCCGCTTTTTGTGCTGCCTGCTGCGCTGCAAACTGACCAGCCATCCCCTGCATACCCATGGCCCCCGCCGCTTGACCCGCAAACCCTGAAACCCCAGGAAGGGAACCAATTCCGTAGCCCATAACCCCAGACTTCAAAGCATCCCCAATGTCCCCGCCAGATGCCAGAGTTCCGATTCCAGAACCAAGGGCCGCGCCCATCGGACCCCCAAAAGCCAAACCAACTAGACCACCTATTGCAGATAATAAACCCATTACGATTCTCCTGTAGCTGGAGGTGGGCCAACAACAACGACTGTTGCATTAACCTTTTGTTCTTTTTTAGGTTCTTTTTTAGGTTTGTTTGTCATGTGATCACCACCGTTACCTGTCCGACTTGCCCTGCGCCCACTGAACCACGCAAGTTAGGGCTGTTGTTTAGAGTTATCTTAACAAACCCGCCGCTCTGAAACAATGCCCCTGTTTCAAGACCTGAATCATCAGTTTGTAAAGCGGTTAAAGTTAATGTCGTGGCCCTGAGATCCCCAGGATTTTGCATCTGCTCCAAGTACACCGAAAAAGACCGCACTAATTCCGCAAAATAATTTTGCATGTACTGTTGTGGCGGGACAGGAAAAAATGGACGTGTAAGACGGCGAGACATTAACGCCTCCCGTCAGAGCGAAAGTCAACTCTAGGAGATCCCAGCCGCCAAGTGACCTCAAGTTCGTCCGATGAAATCTTAAACCTCATCTGTCGGCCCCTTAACCTAAAATATAACTGCTCTGTTCGTGCGCTTACCGACGCCGCTTGGGTCTTAACAAACGTATCAGTCTGACTGTTATTAAATGTGCCGTCCGGCGCATTTTTTACGTCCAAAGTTATGTTCGTTTCAGGTAGGATTGCCGTAGAGTTCTTAAAGTCTACATCAGGGATCATCTTGCGGATAAGCATAAACTGTTCGCCATCGCTTATATCCATGGGGCTTGACTGAATAAATGCGTTGATGGCAGAAGACGGATTCGTAGTTCCATCATCAAAGCCCAACTCGTGTTCGTACAAAAACCCATCGTTGTTGGCGGCAATCGGAAAGTCAAAAATACCACGATCAACCCAAGCAGTGCGACCAAAGGTGCCGTAGTACCAAACTTTTTCGAGGTAGTTGTAAACAACGTACTTGTCCACCTCTTCACTGTTTGAACTAGGATAAAACCACCAAATTTCTGAGTGCTCAGTGTTAAGGGCTGCGTTAATTTTTTCTAGCTGGTTCTCGTTTAGGTCAGAAAAAACATAACCTCTAACCATACAGGGAAGACGTTGAACCGCGCCACTATATATATAAAACTCAGAGCGACCCATCCAAAACACGTTATCATCAACCGCAATCGCAGCGTTAGGTCCAGCAATTGTTATGTTTTCTGAAATTGCAGTAACACCAAAAGTAAATGGGGGGCCTAGGAACTGCATCGCGTACAACGTAGTGTCCGTCATAATTAATATTTGTTGTCTAGTTTCAATCGCAGTAACGATCTCAGACCCAGAACCAAGGCGCAACTCCCCTGCCGTATTGGTCGCTGTTGCGGCCCAGTCGGTTAAAGACTCTTGGTCCGAGAACCGAATGGTCAACGGATCTTGAACCCCTGGAGTAGCCTCAGAATCACAACCAAAAGCGATAACGTGTCTATCTCTGTCCGAAACAAGGATCTGTTTTGCAACCGTAGGAATAGAGGGCAGAGTAGAAAGAGATGTAATATCTACTGCTCTAGTCCCAAGTCCATTTGTTTCATCCCAGTAGTATATCCCGCCATCCCTAACGTTAATTAGAAGATCTTCCCCAAAATTATCATGGGACCACAACCTCAATGTGTTGCTGACGATAGCATCGGCAGAAGCAGAACCCCACGTTCCACGGCCCCATGTACCTGCGCCCCAGCCAGAAGATCTTACGGTGACATCCAATCCCACGTTTATTTGATACTTCCCAACGGTAGATCCGCCACCATTTCCGCTGTCGCTCCCATTTGCAGGCAAAGGAACCAAAGGATCTTGAATCTGATCCCCCTCTGCTCTAGCGGTGATATGGTAGGAATTTGCGTCTACAATTAGAGTAATCTGATACTCTTGATTAAGAACCCCAGCGGTAATTACTCCGCCAAGAGATGCCGCTCCACTGTAAGTTACGAAGTCGTTTACAACAGAACCATGCGCTGTGTCTGTCACAACTAAAGTAGAGGACCCATTTGTAGCTGCAAACGTTACGTCCCCCGCCGCAGTGGTAAGTCTCAACGGGGTGATGTCGTTATACTCTCCGCCTCTGTCTATATAATATTTAAGGTGCGTACCAACGCCTATGTATTGATCACGATCAAGGGCCACCCAAGGATGGAGCGCCCGACAAGTGCCAAGGAAATTGTCTGTCCCGCGTTTTTGCCAACCACCTATTTTCTCAGGATAACCTTTTTGAAACCGAACGTGGTCGGAATCAAACCAGCCGCCTTCGTTGGTGTACGCGGTAACTTCCCGATTGACACCAGGTTTAAATTGTAACTTTGATAGAGGCATAGATCACGATACATCCTCGTAAACGATTAAAACGCGAAGAGCACTTGCGGTAGTTGCTGTAGCAGTAAGAGCTACATTTTCTTTTAAGTATAGAGGAAACTCTTTTGTAACAACATCTAATGTTGCATTCGCGGCTACGCTAACTTGGTGAAGAAACTCTACCCCACCCAACAGCATTGTCGCAGAAGATGCGGTGTCATTGGTAATATTTACGATTCTCACGCCTACGATACGATACACATGGCTTCCTGCTGTGGTCAGTAAAGTGGTGCTTCCGGTTCCCACGGTAGTAGAAACAGTGCTTTCTCCTACAACCGAGGATGCCGTTAAAATATTCGGGTTTGCCATTATAGTCTCCTAGAATAAAACACTGTATGTATAGGCTCTCGCCGCAGTTGCCACTGTGTTGAACGATAACGTACCGCTTCCATTTGTAGTCATAACTTGCCCCGCAGACCCGTCTGAAGTAGGAAAGGTTAAGGCCGATACAAACCCCTGTAGGTTGGCGTCGTAGGCCAACACATCAGACCCTATAGCAACCCCTAAGTTTGTTCGTGCAGCAGAGGCACTACCCGCACCCGTTCCGCCGTCCGTAATCGCAAGATCCGTAATCCCCGTAATTACCCCGCCCGTAATCTTTATTGCATTAGACGCTATGTTATCTGTAATACTTGTGACTTTAGCACCACTTCCTGCGCCATCGCAGAAAACAATGTTAACACCAGCATTGGTTGCAACAGCAGGAATCACAACGTTTCCGCCACTTCCCTGTGTCACTGTAATTTGTTGATCTGTTTTGTTGTATATGAAGTAAACATGCTCATTTGTGTTAGGGGCAATAGTAAGAGTTGCGGCCCCACCTGGACTTCCTGAGATAACAATTACCTTGTGCTGTCCCTCAGAAAGAGAACCGTTTCCTGTAGTTAACGTTTTTGAGGTAGAGCTAAGAGTTATCTCAAGAACACCATTTGTCAGTCTATCAATAATGTTTAAATTATTGTTGGTTGTTGTTCCCCAAGTTCCAGACTGCTCACCATTTCTGATAAGTTCAAGACCCGTGTTTGACGCATACGTGCTTGCCATTTACTTTTCCTATGCCGCTATCTCGGTCCAAATTGTGTTAAGGCTGGGAACAATATGACCCCACACTAACACAGATCCTGCTTGTCCACTAGCCTCTAGCCCAGTTAAAGTCACGTTGGAATTAGCAGTAACAGTTATCGCATCAGTTATTGTACTTCCCGTGGCTCCAACACCTAAAACACTAACACTCTGACTTGTTTCTTGGGTTACAGGATCTAGCGCACCCGTTGCTGCAATTCCTGCTACAGAAATATCAACATTAATGAGGCTCGTCGCATCGCCAACATTACCTGTAGCCGAGAGTCCAGTTACGGAAACCGTGACCCCAGTACCAACAGGCGTTGTAATAGACCCAATCTGCGTTGTACCAACGGATGCACCAGCGTTAATGGTAACGCCTGTTCCTAGTCCTACTGCTACAACGCCGTGGGAGGCAGTAGCAGCCACGCCTGTTACTGTTACTGTCTGATCAGTGTTAGGAGCAGCAGAGCCAACCTGACCTGTAGCGGCAACGCCTGTCACCAATACTCTTAATATTGATCCGCTTGACCCTACTGGGACTTGAGCAATGGCTGATCCGCCTAAGATCATGTTACATTCCTTTCCTCAATTAGTTCAATTGAACTTATGCGTTCAGGGCGTCAAGGTCATCCCAAACACGTTTAGCATGTGCAGACGCGTCGAAAGCAACCGTTGCATCAGGATCATCTGGGTCTGGATCTGTCCAGCTATTTGCTGATGCTTGCGCTGCCAGATACGTTTGCAAGTTTGCTTTTGACGTTACCTCCTCAACCGCACCAGAAACGTCTGCGCCATCTGCGGAAATACCAATCATAATCCAATCTCGCGGGGAAGCAGTGCCACTATCTGCAACCGCATACATGCCGCCCGTTGATTGCGGAACGCCAAACTTTAGCCAAGTTGGAATGGTGCCATTCGCTTCAAGCCGATACTTTACAACTTTATGAGCCATCAGTTTGATCCTCTATCTGCGGGGTATTCGTTAAAGATGTTTCGTCGAGTATAGCAAACCCACGGCTCTCTGCAA
>UEXM01001066.1_pt1 | contig 25196 bp, 36 predicted proteins | sample 1796661 | NCBI WGS metagenome assembly UEXM01 (sample SAMEA4772469, study PRJEB27181) | metagenome | reverse complement strand
GGGTTGTGTAAGCGTCTATCAGGTTAAGCAAGATGTTGAATTCTCCGCGCTGGAAGACTGAGATTTGCTTCGAGAGTTGGGTTATGAGGAGGGATTCAAACCAGCCATAGTTAGAAACTCTCTTGCCATCAAGAGACTTCCAGGCAGCACCAACCCACATCCGACCTTTCTCGCTTGCTTCTGGTAGTTTAGCTACAATCTTTCGCTGGATGCCTTCATCCAATCCCATGTCGGCTAAGCCTTCGGTGAGCACCTCTTCTCTTATGTGTTTAAACCATTTATCAGTCGCAAAAGACATTTTATTCTCCTATAACGCTATAAATAGTTTTGTTTTTTCTATTTCCTGCCGTAATCATCTTCTAATCTTACAACATCATCAAGGTGCGGGGTGCTAACTTCCATAATCTCAACGTCACTTTCATTTGCGCCAAAGCGGTGGACTTGTAGTGGAATTACGTGAAAGCTCTGTCCTGGGGATAGTTTTGTTATTCCTCCTTTTCCATCATAGATGTAAAGAGTGCCCGAGAGCACATAAACAGTCTCTTCTTTTATCTCGTGGTATTGAAGGGACAGCCGGTGACCGGCGTTGATGTGGAGCAATTTACCAACATAATCATCAGTTTCTGCCCAGATCAACTCGTGACCCCATTTCTTTTCTACTTTTCTCATTTGAACCTCATTTGAATGTATACAATGGCAAACGCCAATAGTGTGGATGCTATGTTCTTGAATGTAAAGAACGATTCATTCATAAAATAATAGAACAAAATCGGCATCACAAAGAACGAAAGAGAGAAGATGTAGAACCTTGGTCCCCATCCTGACTCAAAGAACTCGTAAGCATACCTGATTCCATAAATGAAACACAACGCTGCTGGTATTGCTGTTATGAGTGCTATGGCGACCGGGTGTTGTGCTGCCCACTCCCACACAAATTGTGAATAAGAGCTAAACCAAGTTATGGTCTGCCCAAGAACAAATAGAATTGTTGCTATTATTAGTTTATTATACATTGTGTAGGATTATTTCCTTTGCCTTGTCTTCGGTTGTTATTTTACCTGATTCATCCAAGAAAGTCAAATTGAATTTGTTCTTATAGGTTTTGAGTCTCGGATGAAAATCATAAATAACCATAATGGACTTGTCGCTTATAGATAGAGTTTCAAGCAGTTTGTTATGGTTAAATTTTGTTTCTTCCAAAGACTCTGTGGCTCCGTGCTCAAACAGATTGAAAGAGAACTTGCCAGCGTGAAGAAAGATATGTGTTGCTTCCTCTACAATGCCTATGGTTTCTTCCATTTTTTTATTTGGACTCCCAATTAAGTGGAAGTTTTTTGGAGCAAACTGGCGCAAGTCATTGGTTGCAAACGGATTGTAATTCTTGGTGTCGAACTCTCCGTGTGTGATCATCCCAAGAGCACTACACCTGTTGAGTAGAAAGAAGAACGCAGAACGAACATAGGGATCTTTGTATCGTGCCCAATCTTTTTGTAGAATGTCGAATGTTTGCTCACTTAAAGAAGAGAACAGATGATTTGCTATTTCGGCTATTCTCTTTGGGTTTTCCATAGCACACGCCCAAAACTCGTAAACGACGTATTTTGAGGCGTTAGCGACAACAAACCTGTCGTCTTCCGCAAGATTAAACTCAAGAGAACCATCATAGAACAAATGGCTCTCCACAATCGAGCCCTTGGGAATAATCTGCTTAACTGCCGAGAGGCTATTCGTTGTCTTCTTCAGGTTTTTGATTGGACTGCGCATCGAGCAACTCCTTAAACTTGGCTATCTTGTCTTCCAAATGTTCTACTTCCATCTCTTCCGCCGCGCTCGGAGAATCAGGTTGCTCCTGTTGGGGTGGTGCCGACTTATAGTGAACGTAACCCTGGATGATGTTTTGCACGTCTCCGAGAGCCGTGTCTACGCGGGCGAGATTTTGTCGTAGCTCGTCAATCATCCCTAACCCTTCGAGATCCATTGGAATGTAGCCACTACCCCAACCAGAGCCAATAGCCTCAAGTTGTGTGACTGCTTTTTTAAAGAGTCTCGCGACCTCTTCATCAAGATCGTCAAGTTCTACAGAATACTGGATGTTTACTCTCTGTCCCATTATTACCCCTTTAGGATGTAATTACGCTTGTTTAGTGCTGACTCAACAGCATCCGGGTCGCCGATTACCGTGATCTCGGTACCAGTTGTTCCCTTGTCGATTGTAATCTTTGAGAAGCGGTGCTCTTTGTCGAGACCTTCCGTTAGTAGTCCGCTCTCATTTAGGTTGCGGAGACCATGCTCCTCTCTCACCATCACAACGTGTTCTGGGTTTACAAACACTTCGCGTAATGAATACCTACGACCAGTTGTAACAGCACCTGTTCCACAAATCTCGGTTAGTCTAACTAGCATTTTCAAACTCCTGTGTAATTGGATAAATTTCTTTCATTCTAACACTCCACACCTTCTGTCTATAATAGATATATCCCCAGCGTGGTTCCTTCGAGTCTTCCTCCCAGAACAAGGCACGGATAGGTTTTGGGCATCTTAGGTAGCCATCTCCACTCTCTATTTTATTCTTATTTCCTAAGAGTAAGACCCCTTGCGGAATGTGAACTAAATCGCCTCTAGTCATTGTGGCACCTGTATGATTCCATAGTTGGTTGTGATGAGAGTTCCAGCACAAGACGCTGCGTTCTTCAGTGCTGATTTTGTAACTCTCACTGGATCTAATATACCACGCTCATAGAGGTTTGTCAAGGTTCCTGTGCGGAAGTCATAACCCATCTCATCAGGCTGGTCTAGAACATGCGCCAACAGGAGATCTTCACTCTTGGCTCCGTTTCTACACATTTGCCGGAAGGGTGCTTGGCACGCCCTCTTAACTATGGTCATGCCAATTGCTTGCTCATCGTGGTCTGTTACAATTGAGATTGAGTTGCTGGCTCGCAATAGAGCGGTGCCTCCTCCACCAATCACTCCCTCTTCTTGTGCCGAGCGCACGGCTTCAAGGGCATCCTCAATTCGGTGCTTCTTTTCTGTCATCTCAACTTGTGTTGCGCCGCCGACGTGAATAACAGCCACACCAGATGATAGGCGAACAATTCGTCCTTGGATGCGCTCGCATTCTGCGAAGTCATCTGTGCTTGTGATCTCGTTCTTTAGGCTCTCGATGCGAGCCTCTACTCCTTCGTAGTCGCAGTTGCCTCCAACGAGGATTGTCCCAACCTTTGTGCTCTCAATTGACTTGGCTGTGCCAAGCTGGTCCAGGGTCGTGGTCTGTAGCTTTTGTCCTGATTCTCTGGTGATGAACACGGCACCTGTAGACATAGCAAGATCAGATAAGAGATGGCGTCGCTCCTCTCCGTAGAATGGAGCCTTGATTCCAGCAATCTTTAGAGAGCCGCGCATAGCGTTCATAATCATAGCTGCGAGGGCTTGACCTTCGATGTCTTCTGCTACAATAACAAGTGGTCGTGACTCTCGTGCTACCAACTCAAGGATAGGTAGGATCTGCTCGACCTGTGTGATCTTGTAGTCTGTGACCATAACGAGCGGCTCTTCATAATGCATTACATTACGGCGCTCGTCATTAACAAAAGCAGAGGCGCAATAACCAGCGGAGAAGCGGAAGCCTTCGGTCACATCAATTGAGGTGTCCATAGAGCGGGATTCTTCGATTGTTATAGACCCGTCCTGCCCAACTTTATCAACAGCCAAAGCGATGAGATCGCCAATAGTAGAATCATTGTTGGCAGAAATGGTAGCGATGTGCTTGACATCATCAATGCTTGTAACCGGTCGTGCCATCTCCGTAAGGTTGTTACAGATTTCTGAGACTGTCGCATCTATTCCCCTTTGTAGTTCGATTGGAGAAACACCAGCTACGATGTGGCGCTGGGCTTCGTTTAGAATTGCTCTCGCCAACACGGTGGCTGTGGTAGTTCCGTCACCAGCACTTGTGTTGGTTTCGTTTGCTGCCTGACGGATAATCTGTGCGCCGGCATTCTCAAACTCGTCTTCAAGGTTGACGAATTGAGCTACTGTTACTCCGTCCTTGGTCGCAAATGCTGTCTTATCCTGCTCTTTAAGCAAGACCGTTCGACCCTTTGGTCCGAGAGTGGAGGAAACATAGTCTGCAAGAGTGTTTGCTCCGTTTAGAATCTTCTGTCGCAACTCTTCGTTGTTTGCGAACACCATTTTGTTTGTCATTTTAACCTCGTGAAATGATAAATACTTCGTTTGACTTCTTGCTTTTGTTCATTCCGTAAGCCCACTCGGCTGGGACTATTTCATAGTCAGAGTAGTGCTTGCGAATAAACTCACAATCATTATAACATAATAACCAGTTCTGGCGGTTTGTCAAGAGGAAATGTAACATTTCGTGATCAAACCCTTCATGCATGTCGCCGTTCTTTCCATAGAGCTTGCTCTTGGCTTCCAAAAAGTAAGGGGGGTCAAGATACAGGAACTCATTTTTGTGCTGCTCTATTGACTCCTCAAAGCTTAAAAACCCTACTTTTAGATTGGGTGCGTCAAAATTCTCCAACCTCTTGATGCTGTTCTCGTTGAAGCGACCTTCGGCTGCTTGCTTGGAGTAACCGCCCGATAGTGTTGCGCCTGAGAACGACGAGCGGTTGATCGCAAAGTAAGCGCCCGCAGCGACATAAGAAGGTCCGTGGTTGCTGTTGTATGCCTTCAGAAGCTCTCGTAACGCCTTGAACCCAGGTTTATCTAGTGGATGTAGCTTGCGGACCTCTGTGACCAACTGGTCGCGATCTGTGAGTAGGCAATTCCAAAAGTTATAGAGAGGATAGAACGCATCGTAAGCGTAGACCTTCCTATCTTCTGCGAGCAGCAACTCCAGAGAACCACCACCCAAGAACGGGGAACAAATGTCTCCCTCTGGAATGTGGGGGAGTAGATGCTTTATTGCGCGTGTTTTGCCACCGGGATAACGTAGTGGTGATTTCAAGTTTCCTCCAAATCAATTTGTTCTTCAAGAAAATCTGTCTTTTCTTCTATAAAATCAGCAAATTCTGGTTGCATACTTGTGGCTTGATAAAGTGGGACCATGTTTATTTCGCCCTCGTTGGTGTCAGCCAAAATGTAATCTAAAAACTTTGTCAAGCCAAGGTTTACATACTTTCTTGTCAAAAAAATGTTTAATTTTCCAATTTTTGCATCAATGTATTTATCTTCATCAGAAGGTGGGGGAGTGGCTGGCGCGCTGGCTCTGGGTGGCGCAGGTGTTTCTCCTGTTCGCTGTTGTAGTTGTTGTTCTGAAACATAGGAATTATCGGATAAGTCTACGACATCCTCCAGTATGTCTCCACGAAGTGACCCGCCGCGTGTGCCGCCCCTATCACTAACTCTTATTCTAAAGTTTGTATTATCAATAAATTTATCTATGTTTTTTATTTTAAATTCTTCGCCACTCGTTCCCCACGTTAGAGTAAGATTGGCTTGGGACGACACATCTTTGAATTTTTGTTCGCCAGTCAAACCTTCATAAATAAAGGCTCTTTCAAATGCTTCGTTTTTTAAACCAAGTTCAGTAGTTATAGTAGTAAAAAGATCCTGTTTAATACTATCATAGAGTTTTTTCTTGGTTGCTCGATCTCCCTGTGCAATCTGAGACCATTGCTCATACTTAAACTTTTCTTTGATGCCCTCAGTTGCTTGTTTAATTCCAGCGTTGAAGGCGTCGTCAATCTTTACTCCTGCAACCTTTTTAGCAGCAGCATCCCAAATTGCAGCCGATTCGGGTCCTTGTGCTGAAATAAATTGGGCGCCGCCTTCTCTCTTAACTGAGTATCTATTATTCCTTGTTGGATCAATTAAGTCTGTTTTGGGGACTTTGCTTTGTACACCAAAATCTTCAAAAGCGACGGAAAGAATTCCGTTTCCTTGCTTTGTTAATTTCTGGTTTAATAGGTTACTCTCTTTAACACTAGCCTTGATGGCCATTTCGTATTTTGCACGTATTGCATTTTTCAAAGGATCCTGAAAAGTATCACCAACGTTGCCGCCCGTCGCCTGAGCGATCACGGATTCCATAACTTCAGATAAATTTGGTCCGCCGGGTCCTTTTTTGATTGCGTACCTGTAGCCTATTTTTCTACCATCGTAAATTGTGGCACCAATAGTTTGTTTACTTTTTCCGCTACTTGCATAAGGGCGATAATTAAAACCATTATTTTCTAATTCATTATTTATTTTCTCGGCGGGCACCTCTCTATCAAATTGACCTTTTGGCAACTTGTAAATGTGTGATTTGGTGCTTTTGCTAAATCCAACATAATCTAGCCCAAATTGTTTAGCGTAAATGTTGACTAAAGCCTCTGGGTCCTTACCCTGCTCTTCCAAGACCTCCTCGATCATTTCGAGAAGCATTAACAAATTATTAGACATAACTGCTCCTTACATTATCTCGTCGGCAAGACCATACTTAACAGCCTCTTCGGCAGAGAGATAGATGTTTACCTTTTCGTTAAGTAGTTTCTCCAACTTCTTACGGGTGAACTTGGTGTTCTCAACCATAGCGGTGATGTAGTCTTCCTGTAGTGTCTGGATGGCTTCTAGCTCGTTTGTTAGGTTAGGAAGCGTTCCAAAGTTGCCTGCGGCGACGTTGTGAATCATAACGCGGCAGTTCTTGCCAATCTTGCGCTTGCCCTTGGTTCCTGCTGCGAGGAGTAGGGTTCCAGCGGACATAACCTTACCGACACCGATGGTGTGGATTTCGGTCTCTTCCATTACAACCTGCATCACGTCGTAGAGAGCGAACATATCGTCGGCGCTGCCGCCGTAGGTGTTGATGTAGAACTCAACGGGCTTGCTTTCTTTGCCCTCTGGGGCTATGCGGTTCATTTCGTTTAAGTAAAGTAGAGCCTGGGTTAGTTCGGCAATCTTCTCATCTTCGACGCTAGAGTAGAGTCCAATAACGCGAAGCTCTGGCTCTTTAGCCATATCGCCGCCAAGTAGTTGCTCAAGGCTGATAGTCTTGACTTCGGGCTCGGAACCATCAGTAGAAGCAGTTTCTTTGGTTGCTGCTTCTTTCTTTACCGGGGGGAGCACCGTATCAAGAATCTTTCCAATAATTTTACGCATCATTTGTTTATCTCCTTTGAAAACATAATAGCTGTTTTTTTGTTGTTATTTAGGAATCTCTGCGACCCTCTCCAATCATCAAATTCAATAAAGCCTTTAAACATCTCAGGGTGCGCCTGAAGTAAATAGGCTATCGAGTTATCTTTGTAGTGTTGAGTAACTTTATCATTGTCTCTTTTAAGAGATTCATACTCTTTGTCTCCATAGGACTTACCATTCTTACGAAGGGCATCCAGTCTGTTTATATGGGCGTAGTGTAAGTATTCTAACCCCTTGTTAACAATTGTCAAGTAGAAAACATAAGCCATTCTCAAAATGACTAATGATAGCTTAGTAGACTTGAAAAAGTATAAACCTGCGCAGGTGAGCCACCCAAGTAAGAATGAACAGCCTGCTATCACTATGCTAACGACGATTTCCATTGTGTCTCCAAAAAGAAATAACCACCTAGGTATGGTTGCCTAGATGGTTATTATAACGGCTCAGGAGATTTCTGTCAAGCTATTATTTTGAAGCGAGTCTACGATAGATGCGCTCGGCTAGCTTGTTCGCCATAGCATCTTTCTTCTTCTCACGGAGTAGGCGGGCAGCCACGCGGCGAGCGACTTCTTGCACTATTTCTTCGTCACTTTCCATCATTGGTTCATCTGCCTCATCTTCATCACCCATCTCCATATCTTCGCCTTCGGGAGCGGCATCGACTTCTAGTTCACCACCTTCTACGTCATCAGCTTCACCCCCCATTTCCATCTCATCTTCACCGACCTCTACGTCGGCGTCGAGACCGAGTAGATCTGCGAGCTTGTCTACGATGTCCGCAAACTGCTCTTCTTTGCCACCGTCCATGTCGCCGCCCATGTCGTCGTCCATGTCCATGTCATCGCCCATGTCCATTTCCATGTCGCCCTCGGGCTCTTCACCCATTTCAGCGTCCATTTCCATCTCTTCGCCACCTTCGGGGGCTGGGGCTTCTTCGGCGTCCATCTCCATCTCTTCTTCTTCGCGCATGGCGCCCATGTCGCGCATACCGGGAGCATCACGCATACCGGGTTCGTCTTCTTCCTCTTCGTCACGCATACCGGGTGGCATACCGTAACTTCCGCCCATCTCTTGGAGGGGCTTGATGTTCGCCAGTTTCATGAATTGGCGAATCTCTGTTTCTGTTAGTAGTGTCTTGCGAGCCATAGTTTTATATCTCCTTAAAAACTTAATGTTAAATAGTCTACATCACCAGAAGAAGCCAATAATTCTTCCCCATCCGGCAAACGTTTCTTTAATTTAATTAGTGCTTTCGTTTCTATTTGCTTTATTCGAGCAAAAGATAATCCTTCACGCTTCGCAATCTCGCGAAGAGAAAGAGAGCCATTCTGGTGGATTGCAATCATCGTGCAATTATAGTCATCTTCATAATCAATGTGATATCTACACCCCGATGCTTCGCAGCTTTCTCGGTCTTTTAAGCACTGCTGGGCGCATATCATTAAATGTTTAGTGTTCATAGATCTGGAAACTCCTCTGCGATTAAATCAAATAGGTTTTCTTTGTCGGCGTCATCAAGCATTCCCCAATCTTCCAGCTTTTCTTTTCCTTTTTGTTTTAGTTTGAGAGACTTGGTGAATCTTTTTCGACTTAGGATCTTATGTTCCAAAACATAACCTTCCACAAAAGCCATAAGATTTGGATCTTCTTGAATAACACCATCAATCACGGCGCGGAAAAACTGAGATGCTTTTAATTTATTGTGTCTCAGTCTTATTATGAGCCGCGCGTGATCGTCGTCGGCAACCCAAAAGCGGATCGACTTTATGTCTTCTCCGTAGTTTGGATCATCAGCCATCACCACTTCCGACTTGTGATGTGTGTTCTGCTCTCGCCTAGTCCTGCTGAGGTCTGACGAACAAACTGGACCTTGGCTTGTAGTTCTTCAATAGTGCGAACCCCTGAATAGGAAAGCCCTGAACGAATGCCTTGTTCAAGGTCTGAGAGAATGTTGCGAACCTTGCCCCGATAAGGCACGGTGGAGGAGACGCCCTCAAACGATGAGTATCTCCCGCGCCATTCTACTTGGGCTTCCTTGGAAGCCATCCCCCGATAGGTCTTGTATTTGCGCCCCTGAGCGTCTGTAAAAACATCTCCGGGTGTTTCCCTTGTGCCAGAAAGTAGAGAGCCTAGCATAACCGCGTCGGCTCCTGCCGCGAGGGCTTTCACAATGTCGCCAGAGTTGCGTATGCCACCGTCTGCTATGATTGCTACATCACGGTCTGTGTAAGAGCAATCTATGATTGTTTGTAGCCCAGGGTGTCCGTGTCCTGTCTGAACTCTCGTAGAGCAGATAGAACCGCCGCCAATGTTACAACGAACAGAGTTGGCTCCCCAGTCTGCGAGATCGTTAATTCCCTGTAGAGTTGCTACATTACCTGCCATAATGTGTAATGTGTGCCCAAAATTATCTCTGAGGCTGTTGAGAGCCTCTTTCATCATAATGTGATGCCCGTGGGCTACATCAACACAAACAAAGTCTGCGCCCGCATTAAAACAGCCACGGGCTCTATCTATCAGGTCATCACCAACACCAGCAGCAAAGCCGACGTTTTCTGCGCCGTTGGCTTTCGCTGTGCGAACCAACTCTGCCTGTTCTTCTGCGGTATTGTATCTGTGGATGATTGCTGAACTACCTTGATCCGACATCGCGAACGCCATGAGATCTTCTGAGATTGTGTCCATGGGGGACGCAAAGATTGGTAGTTCAAGTTTTAGTCCGTTCCCCAAATCAGAATTGATATCCACTTCAGATCGACTGCGGATATCGGAATACTGCGGAAGGATGAGAACGTCGTCATAAGTTAGTGCCTCTTTCATGTTAGTCTCTGTTCTTGTTAATAAAGATTCGGATGCCTGCGGGTTCAAACCAAGTTTCATCGTGAGGCTTCTTGGGGTCCTCCATAAAGCGAACCTTTGGTCTAATGCCACCAGTCTTGATGTAACAGATAGACGGAACACCTTGGAAGCCGTATTTTTTCTCAAGTCCGTCACCCTCCTCCATGTTGAAAGCATAGAAATGGATGTCTTCATAGTCGTCGGAAAGATCTACGAACTTTGGCTTGAGGGCGTGGCATAGATGGCAATTAGAGCCATAGAGTTTGATTACCACTTCATGTTCGCCGTCAACTTTTCCGCCTAGAATTTGATCTAGATTTTTTCTGTTTATTCTAGTTACTGCCATTTTCAAGTCCTTCTATGATGCGGTCGAGATACCAACGTGCTTTCTTGAGGTCCTCAAGGGCTTCTGCCTTGTGTCGGTGTCTCGCAACATACTTTACCACGTTGCCGGCGTTGAAGTCAAGTCCCCAATCCTCGATGGCGTCAATTACTTCTATCCTGCCTTGGTTGTAGTGCGGGGGGCTATTGACGGCTTCTCGTCGTGCTAGACCTTCTAGCCCTTCTAACTGTTGTAAATAAGATGTTGCTACCTCTTCGGTGTGGGGTGGGTCGTCCATCCCTTGTGAATCGAATAGGTCAATCTTTTGTGTTGGCGTGGGCATTGAGTGCTCCTTGGGTTATTTCGATGCATTGGGGGCAAAATAGTGAGACGTGAGAGGGATTCTCGCGTACCACTACTCGCCAAGTTAGTGCGTGTTCTTTTGATTTCTTATCAAATGGTGCGTCGCACGTTGAACAGGCGTCTGGTCTGTGGCTGAAGCTGGAAATTTTTTGGGCGAGTTTCTCGTTACCCTTGTTCTTCTTCTTGAGTCGCCGCCGTTGTGCTCTATTCACGGTCGCTCCATTCCGGTAATCCGGGGTCCGTTGAATGACGACTGACGAAACACTACCACTGCCGATGGGAATGGTGCGGAGTTCGTCTCGTCACCAAACTTGATGCGTCCTCGGACAAAGCGAATCTCGTCTGCTTTCATCACGTAGTCGTGCCAATACTTGGTGTCGGTGCGGGCGGGGATAAGCATTACGACTGTTGTGTCGTCGTTCTGCCCCTCTTCGTAAGCCTTCTTGATCCAATCCTTCAGGTTTCGACCATAGGGTGGGTTTAGAAACACTCGGTTACCTGACCAATCCTGAGCGAGTGAATCATCTGCTTCGGTGTAGTGGTTGGCGACCTTGTAGTTATCAGCCGATGCGGCGGCATCCAGGGTGAATGGTCCAAAGATGCTGTCGAGCTTATCAAAGAACGATTGGGGTGTAGCCCAGTCATTTGACTTTGAGCTAAACATTAGTTTTGTTGTGCTCTTATCCATTTTTTTCTTCCTCATCTTTTATTCTCTGTAAACAAACTTCGTAATAATTTTCTTCTTTTTCAATCATAATATAATTCATATTTTTTCGCATAGCTGCGACACCAGAAGTTCCTGAGCCGGCAAAAAAATCTAAAACTAAGCCATTTTCCACACCAGCTACATCAAGGCATCTTTCTAGCAAAACTACTGGCTTTTTTGAAGGATGTTTGTACTGCTTTTCTGCTTTTGTTGGGATATCCCAAACATTTCTTAATTGCTTTCCTTCCTTGGCAATAAAATCTCCTTCATACCCAAGAGCTTTGACATCTTTATAGTTAAATCTATACTTTTTATCTTTTGCCACCCACAGAATTGTTTCGTATGATGCCTGAAGCCTCCTGCACGCCAAATTTGGGACGGCATTTCTTTTATACCAAGCTATATCGTTTATAATCATCCTTTCTTGCTTTTGGAGAACATAGTTTATCAACCCTATATTATGATATGAGCCAAAGATAAACATGCTACCATCATCTTTTAGTTTGGAAAATGCTTTTGATATCCACGAATCCGACCAGTTGATGTAATGGTCAATACTATCAAATTTGTCCCAATCTTCATTGAAAAGTGAAAAATTCTTCTTGTTTGCTAGAGATTTTTCATAATTCAAAACATTTGTACTAGTAGAAGAAATGTTATAGGGGGGATCAAAAATCCCAACATCAACTGACTTATCTTCAACAACATTATCCAAAATGTCAAACAAGTCCGCCTTATATACTTTATTTTTTTCCATTTATTAAATACTCCTTTACTTTGTTGCTATTGTTTGGTTTTCTACTATTCGTTTTAAACTTACGATATTCATATTCTTCTATTGTAACATGTTTGAAGAAAGAATATAAAATTGACTCAATCTGTTGAACATCTAATATCCCTTCATTGGAATAAGATATGAAAATATCATTTGTTTTTTTAGAACTCTCTTCGATAATATTTTGAAAGTGCTGCAAGCATCTGACTTTAGAACAAAGATTAGAATTCTTCTTTTTTAATTTAACACTTTTCTTCACTTTTCCAGAAACCTCTGGATTATCGTAGGTTGATATAGTCTCTAAAACATGAAAAACTGAACTGTATTGCCTTGTGTTGTATGGAGGATCAAGATATATCAAATCATAGAGTTCATCAGTATCTTTTAAAAAATCAAGAGCTTCTTTGTTAAAGACTTTGTGGGTAGTTTTTCCTTGATTATCTATCAATTTAAAATCTTCAATACTCCAAGCTTTTTCACATTGTTTTCTCCAGCCAGCTTTATAAAAGCTTTCATAAGAACCCATAATATTAGATCTAAAGTCCGCCGCTTCAATAATTTGAGACAGGTAATATGAAAATTCTTGTTCTGTAAGGTTGTGCTTTATATTGTCTAGGTGAATTCTTGCTCCATCAATATGCTTAGCAATATTCACCTTAAAAATGTTTACATCTATTTTTTCAGAATAGTTTTCTGTTATAAACCCTTGCGTTTTTTCAGTTTCAAGTTTTTGAATTCTTGCTGGCTCTCTATCACGCAAGATAGAGCGAACTCTATGGCTTGAGAAAGACAGTAAATCATTTGAAACTGTGTTCATATCATGAGATTTAAATAAATAAGAGACAGCGCCAGTCCCAGCAAAAAGATCAAGACTTTTTTGCCCTTTTCTACTTTGTAGATTCATAACATCAGATAAGAACTCTGCTAGTCGTGTTTTATTTCCTAGATATTTCAATGAATCACCTTGTTCTTTTGTAGCATTTTATCAAACTGACCTTGCTTATCATTTATAATAACCCACTTATTTTTTGTTGTCAAGTAAACACAGGCAGAAACTGAATTCATTATCCAAAAAGCTGCCTGCTCTTCACATAGTGTGGGGGATGAGTAAATGTAATGCTCGATACCCAGATTTTTTTTATTATTTTGAAAATCTTTTTTTGCAGAGTTGAAATCAGGCTTTGCTTCAATTCCAGCAATCGATGCCCCATGAATATCTGCAATACTGCGCTTTTTAGCGCCTTGCCAAGAGCCCGCTGGAAATTCAAAAGCTATTTTCTTATTTAGTCTAAATGATTTTTTACAATCTTCCAAAAAGTTTAGAAGAACATCGGTTTCTGAAATTTTATTCTTTACTTTTCGCATACATTAACTCCATTAGTCTTAACCCTCAAGAGTCTTCTGGCTTTTGATTTATTGAACTTTTCTATATGACTCTCGGATAAGAAAAGATTTAATTTCTTAAGTTTTAGAGCTTTTCTTACCTCTGTTATAAACATAAGGGTTGATTGTATTGGGTGGGCGTCAGTGCCTTTGGGTTGAAAGATTTTTCCATGAAAAGAATCATCAGAGTAAGTTCTTATACTCTTCGTCATTGCTTCATGTAATTTTTCTAAATCTTCTTTTAGTATCTTTGTTTTCTGAACATTTTCTCCACTTATGTTCTTTTCAATCGCATTGGATAGTAGCTCAAAGACTCTCTGACAAACACTTTCGCCTTGCCCAAGGAGAACAAAAATGTCGGGAAAGTTTTTAGCAAAACTTTTATAAAACCAGCTTTGTGTCCATGATCTGAGTTTTTGGTTGCTTGCATCCAGCCCCTCTTTGTGTCCAACATAAACTACTGGACATGTTATCTTATTTGATATAATTAGTGGCCAAAGCTTATCTAGTCTCTGAAGCACAGCATTGCCAACAGGTGCTGTTTTAGAATCTTCGATACACATAATTGGAATTTTTGAATCTTTTTGAAACAAGACGTAATCTGGTGTCCCGGCAGTTTCAGACAAAAAATGCTTCACTTTATCATCGTAAGTGCTTTTATTTGATTGTTTGTGAATAAAAGTGATTTTTACTTTTGTGTCTGATAGAGTTAGAAATATCGATCGAGAAAGATCTGTATTTCTACAGAATTCAATATCAGCACTTCTCAGCAACCAACCATATAAATCTGCACTATCAGAGCATATATAATATTCATACATAAAACTATCCTAATATTGTTGTAATTTATGAACCTGTGCTTCCAAGGGCTCCAGCGCCGCGATCTGAAATAGTAATCGGTTCGTGATACAAGTCGCCCTGAATAAGATATGGTCGGAAAGTAACCACCGGCACCATCACAAGTTGTGCGATCTTATCTCCATAACGAATCATCTGGGGATTGCTACCAACATTGTGAAGGTTGATAAACACTTCTCCATCATAGCCAGAGTCTACAACGTGTGCTCCAACAATCAAACTACGCTTTGCTGCTACACTAGAGCGGTTCATTACTTGTAGCATGTAGCCGTGAGGAATCCCAAACTTTAGACCAGTTGGGATAATCACAGATTCGCGGGGCTCGATTACAATTGGGTCTCTCACATTAGCATACACATCTAGCCCAGCGTCAGATGGGTTAGAGCGTGTGGGAACCTTGACATACTCATCAAGTCGCTGATACTGGATAATCATGAATTCTCCGGGGTGCCCTCACCAGAGAGCATCTTGAAGTTGTCGTAAACATCCTCGATGTCTACCTTGCCCTTGAACAGACGGTAAGCCTTCACAGCCGCACGGATCTCGTCGGTGTTAAGCCATCCCTGCTCTCGATACTCGGTGCGTAGCTCTCGCTTCTGCTCCTTGTACGGCTCGATAGCCTCTTCGATTGCCACGAGTGACCGGATGTACTCCAGAACGTAGCGCTTCTTCTCTTCAGTTGATGTAGACATTTAGTCCTCCTTGTTATGCTTATAATATAACGGGTTACGCTGCTACTGTCAAGCGCTCAGCGTCGTTTTTCTTGAGCTTGAACAGAGCAAGCTCCTTAGCCTTTGCCTCGATCATCACGTCGAGGTCATAGCCATAGTCGTCAACAGGTCCGTTGACGTAATCTGAGTGGGCGTGGGGACGAATCTTGGCGTCCTTCTTCTCTTCTGCTCTCGACTCGGAGTAGTGGACTACTGGCTTGATGTCGCCCCAAGTTGAGATAGCCAGTTCCAGAGCTTGCTTCTCTGTAAGGTCGCCTGTGCAGAAGCCATGATGATGATAGTCAAAAACAATAGGAATGCCAGTGCGAGTAAATACCCCGTCATATAGCTCTTGAGTCGAGTATAGGCTTTGTCTATCATCGTTCTCCACCGTGAGTCTTGAAGTTACTGACACCGGGAGGCGCTCAAAGTTCCTTACAAAAGTATCTAGTGCGACTGGCTTGTTGTTATAAGCTGCGCCGACGTGAATGTTGATCTTTGCGTAGTGATCTCGGGGCAAGCCAAGCATGTCGAAGAATTCGCCGTGAATCTCCAAGTCACGCTTGGTGTTCTCAAACACCCGCTCCTTGGGAGAAGCGAGCTTGTTGAACGGACCTGGGTGTGAGGTGATGCGAATGCCGTGCTGGCGAATGTAGTTGCCAGAACGCTCGCACGCTTCGTAGATTGCCTCGTAGTCGGGCATGTCGTGAAGTTGGTATTCTGACGCCCAAGGGAAGACGTTGGAGGACAAACGGAAGAAGTTGATCCCATGCTGGACATTCCACTCAAGGACTTTCTGAAGGTCCAAGATGTTCAATAGGGCGAGGGATGAAGCGTATTCAATTCCCTTTTCTTGGAAGGTCCTCTTGATCATCGTGCGGTTGGTGGTGATTCTATCATTCTTGTGACCACCGAAGTCTTGTGGGTTAGAAAGCTGCATGTTGATGCAGGCGTATCCATAATTCTTGCTCATGTGTCCTCCAACGACACCTATAATATAGCCCGTCAGGCGGCTTCTGTCAAGCCCTTTTCGTCAGAGATCGTGCGGGGGTTGTCAGAGAAATAAATCTTATCTATTCCTAGTCTCGCACTAAACTGTTCTTGCAAGAATGACCGAAATGCTGATTCATTCTCAACATAAGCCTCAGTTGTGCCCCAGGAGCCAACCTCTCGCAAAATGTCTACTTTGTTTACTACAAGGCGGTTCACCCCGTTCATGCTGATGGCGCGCTGGACCTCCTTCACGTTTATCCAATTACACTGCCTCACACGCCCTGTAGTGGCTCCAAATTCCTGCCCGACCTCTTGGATGCGGTTGAAGATTTCAGAGGCTGGCTGGAAGCTACGGGCTCCCACATAGGTCTCGTAAGCCTTGATGATGCCCCAGACATTGCGAATAGAGCGGGGGCTGATGCCGTTCTGGATGGCGGCAGCCGTGCCTGTGTGCGAAGACGTTACAAACGGGTAATCGCCCCAGTCAGGGTCAAGCCAGAAGCCTTGTGCCCCTTCCATTAGGATTACTGTGTCGCCTGCGAGTTCTTCGTAAATGTCTACTAGATAAGGCTTGAAGTTAAGTACGTCGCAGGCGCGAATGCCAGTCCGACCATACTTATCACGATAAGCAGGTCCATTACCAGTTCTAGTTGTTCCAATCTTCTCGTCAGCGCCGTCTTCGATTTTGTGGTCTTCGGTGATAACATGAGCATTTTTTGCGATCCTTAGATGTTGCCGCACGGGGATTCCGTGGGATTCTAAGTAGTCTATCTCTTCTTCTAACTTCATCGGATCAATCACGCAACCGTTTCCGATTACTGATGTAACGCCGAAAAAGACGCCTGCTGGGATGTGGTGAGTAACAAACTTTTTTCCATTATGGAAGATCGTGTGTCCCGCATTACAGCCCCCATTGAATCTAACGCAATGGGTGTATTCTCCACTCTTGAGCAAGTGGTGGGTAACCTTTCCTTTACCCTCGTCTCCGTGCTGGAGACCAATAACAACGTCGGTAATCAAGTTTCCTCCTTGTGTCTGAACTTGTACCAATAACGTAACATAGGGAGCGAACTAATGCAAGCGAAAAGTGCTGTCCACTCTCCGTGGCAATTCACTAAGTGTTCCATTATAACCTCTAAATCTGGAAAATTTGCCTCAAAAAATTTTTAACGATCTTGGCTTTTTCACTTTCGGTTTCACACTCAGAAAAAATATAGTTGTAAGTGTGTTTTTGTTTCTGTATCTCTTGATCAAGTTGCTTTATTCTTGCTTTCATCCAACGAGTTTGCTGCTTGAAATTCTTCGGGATTCGTATGTTGAACCGCTCGGACATCTCAAGAAGCAAGAAATAATCTCCATTGTCGAGAGCCTGTTTAGCATCCTTGAACATAGATAATCTAACCTCTCGTTCCTCTGCTGTCAAGCCATTTGCTCGGTCTGGATGTAAATTTAATGCTAGCTTCTTGAATAAATCTTTGAAAGTTTTACGCATTTGATCTTTGTCACTAGATTCTACATCAATATCTTCAACAACTGGTGCTCCTTGGATTGTGGGATTTAACACACGGGATAAGGTTTCTTGTTGCTTATCTTCGATTTCTTTTATTTGGTTCTCGCTTGTTTGCTGTTGTGGTGTATTAGCACCCTTCTTGTGGTTCAAAGCTTTGAGATCTATCCCGTTTTTGGCACAATATTCTTCCATAAACATTTGGAAGTCTGTGCCGTGGTCATTACATATCTCTTTTACAAGAGACAACTCTTCGTGCTTAAATTTGATCTCATTTAAGGCACGCTTCCACTTTACTAGATCTCTTGCTCTCATGGAAAAACCCCCCAACTTAAATAGTTGGGGGGTTAGTCCTAAGCCTTACCTTGACCTCGATACTTCTTCTTGTAGCCCTTGTTTCCGCCGTGCGGACCCGGTTGCTTACGCTTTGTTAATGGGCTCTTCCCAATACTAGTCTTTTTCTTAGCTGCCTTGTTGTGTATCTTCTTTGTAGCCATTGCTTGTCTCCTTGTTGTTAGCCTAGCAATCTAAAGTTTCTGTAAACTGACCTAGTGGAGAAGCCCCACTTCGGATCGTAACTCAGCCGTGATAGATAGGGACGATTGATGTGAATTCTGTCTTTCTTTACATCAACTCCCCAGCATCTAATCTTCTCTGTCTCGTTATTGGAATCAATCACTTCTAGAATCCAATAGTCTTTTCCTTTCTTCGTCTTCTTGGGCACAACCTTGCGTGGAATAAACCAGCAGATTTGTAGCTCCTCATCAAACTCTGAAATTGGTGGGATGTACTTGTCTCTTAGATCCTGAATCATCTCTGGGCTCACAACCAGCGACATAGGGAACACGCCAGTAAGATCTGTCTTGAACTGGATAATCTCCTCCTCAGAGAAATCACCTTCGCCTCTGTATAGATCGATGTTGACGTGAAACTTCTTCTTGGTCTTTGGTCGATCGACAACAGCAGCAGACCAGAAGTGTTTGCGACCTACGAATCTATCGTCCATCAGACTATCCATAGCACCCGCTCGGCATAGGGCATCCAGAGCCTTCTTGTTCAGCTTCGCATACTTGATCTCATCTCGGAACAAGAGGTCTTCGATGTCGGCGAATGGGCGATTATCTAGAATCTGATCCATAGCGGCATCACCAAAGCCCTTGATGCTGGTTAGAGGCTGGATGAGGGTCTTTCCATCGGCACCAATCCCCCAGACGCGACCAGAAGTGTTGACCTCAACTGGCTGAATGTCGTAGCCAAGGGACTTGGCGATGTTGATTGCGTTCTCCTTCTTGCTCTCAGGCTCTTTATCAAGGAAAGCCGCAGTCCACTCTGCCTCAAAGTAGGTCAGAAGCCAAGCACACTGGTAAGAGATTAGGGAGTAGGCAACAGCGTGGCTCTTGTTGAAGCCATAGCCTGAGAAGAACTCAAACTTCTCCCACAGACTCTGCGCCTCAGACCTGTCGATGTTCTTCTCCAAGCATCCATCAATGAACTTCTTGTGGATTCTGTCTTTTACCTCAAAGCCCTTGCCTGTTCCCTTCTTGGTTAGAAGCTTACGGAGTAGGTTGCCCTCGTCAAGAGTTAGATCTTTACCAAGTGCGTGAGCAATCTTGGCGATCTGCTCCTGAAAGATAAGGAAGCCGAAGGTTTCTTCGGTGATCTCCTGAACCTCTGGTGTGAGATACTTGATGTATTGTGGGCTGCCCTTCGCATCAATGTAGTCCTCGTGAACATTTGCGGACAGAGGACCGGGACGATAGATAGAAGTAATAGCGGAAACATCAATAATGTTGTTTGGCTTTACTCGCTCAGCGAAGTTCTGTGCTCCGTCCTCGGTGAACTGGAAAGTGCCTACGAAGTTACCCTTGTGGAAAACATTCTCATAGACTCTCGCATCATCAAGGTTGATAACATCGGGGTGAAGCTTCGTGTCGTAGAAGTCCTTGACCTGCTTGAAAGTTGGATCTGTGATGCCGTGGTGGCGCTTGAGGATTAGCTCAATCGCAGTCTCCATCATAGCAAGGGTAGAGAGCCCAAGAAGATCGAACTTGATGAAGCCCATCGGCTCCAAGTGGCGGACGTTCTGACCCTCGGACCAAGGCGTCTGCCGAACACCCTTGGAGTTGATTAGGGGCATGTTCTTGTCGAGGTCCTCGGCAATCACAACACCACCAGCGTGGCGGGACGCAGAACGAACCTGACCAACAAGCGCCTTGACGTGTGTTTTCACATTTGGATACTTGCCCAAGAAGTTCTTCAGAGAATCAGAGAACTCAAGAACCTCCTGCCACGTTGGGTTATACATTCCAGCCTTGATCCCGTGCTTACGCTTGGCAAGAGGAGTTGCCTCCTTGATCATAGCGTTCGTTACCAAGTTGACCTCACCAAACTCAATACCATAGAGCTTGGAAATGTCCTTGATAAGCGACTTCAACTGAAGGGTGTTCCAGTTTGAGATTGGAGCAACGCAATCCTCGCCCCATAGCTCAATCAGCTTGTCTTTCAGTTCCATCGGACGACTTACATCATAGTCAATGTCGGGGTAGTCCTTGGCATCTGAACGCAAGAAGCGAGAGAACAGGAGGTCATACTTGATAGGATCAACCTGCGTAATGCCGAGAGCATAAGCAACAAGAGAACCAGCAGCAGAGCCTCGCCCTGGACCAGCAAGCATCATCGTGTCTGTAACATCTACGATTGCCTTCATAGTCAAGAAATACTTTGAGAAGCCTCGGTCGTCAATAACGTGTAGTTCTTCTTTTAGTCTCGCAAGATACTGCTGGTTGTCGGCAAGATCCAGCTTACGCAGACCTTCAAGCGAGAAGTTGATTAGCGCCTCGGTTGCGGTGTGTCCTGCGGGCACAACAAACGAAGGGAGCCGAACGGTGTTGTCTGGAAGGAAGTTCTCAATGCGATCGAACGCAATCCTGTGAGTCTCTTCAATAGACTGCAACACGAAGTCGTCGTCATAGGTCGCACCACACATCTGTGAGTAGCTCTTGTAGCTATCCCACATCTCATCACCATTCTTCGGGTAGAGTTCGTAACCAATCTCATCAACAGAGATGGGTAGTTCACTCTCGGTGTCTGCCCACTGCGGGCGTCCCTTACCAAGCCAACCAAGGCGCTTGTAAAGCTCGCGGTCTTTCCAGGCATCACGATTAGGATAGTGTGAGTCTGCGGTGGAGATGACCTTTACACCGAACTCTTCACAAACTTGAATAACAAACTTGTTTAGTTCGTGCTGCTCTGGGACATTGTTCCACTGGATCTCACCGTGCCAGCGATCACCGAACACATCAACCATACTGCGGGTTGTGTCTCGCATAGCTTCAAGCACAGCCTCTGGTCCTTCCTCTCGGTTCTCCCAGTAGTTACCAGCATAAACACCACCAAGACAAGCAGACGAAGCGATAATGCCTTCGCCGTGCTCCTTCAACATCTTGTAGTCCATACGAGGATAGCGATAGAAGTTCTCATCTTTGTAGCTCTCGGACACAAGCTTGAACAGGTTGTTCAGCCCAGTCTGGTTCTGTGCGAGGAGAACAAGGTGGCGACGACGGCGTAGAACATTGCTGCTCTTACCCTTGCTCGCGCCTTCGTCCTCAACAGAAGCAGCAGACGCACCAGCCTTCTTGGCGGCGCGGGCTTTCTTCTTGTCTAGCATAGCCTGTTCGTATTCCTCCTTCCACTCATCAATAGAAGGGATGAAGTAAGCCTCGCAACCAAAGATAGGCTTGAAGTCCTTGCCTTCTGCCTTCATCTTCTTTGCGTGAAGAACCTGATAGGCTAGACCATTCTGGTTGCCGTGGTCGGTTAGTGCGAGGGCATCCATTCCATTCTGGTAGGCGAAGTCCATGTGGTCTTGTGGGAAGCCGAGACCATCAAAGATGGACCCCGCTACGCTGTGGGCGTGTAGCCCAACAAACTTGATCTTGCTCTGTGTTCTCTCAGTCATTCTGTGTCCTTCGTCGGTGGGGGGCGTCAGTGCCGCTGCTTACATTCATAATGTAACACGGCAGGGCGGTGGGCGCAAGCACTTTCTTGTGGTCATTATGCCTCCGATAGTAGGGTAAGATCTGTTTTCTGAAATGTTGAGATGTAACCCAAACTAGGAAAAGACACCTTAGCATCTCTGTTGTAATTTTCTATGACGAAGCCATCTATTTTTGGTGTGAGCGTTTTGTTAGTCTGGGGTGGGTTGCCTGTTACCATTATAATATACATTTTTTTGGTTCTCACCAGATCACCGACTTTCATTATGCCTCCGATAGTAGTTTTAGCGCGGATTGGCTGAAAATTGTTGGCCTCTTCCACCTTCTCTCGTAAGGAATCGCTTTTTCGTTGAGCCATTTTATAGTGTGGCGTGGAACAGAGTAGTGAGCCGATCTGGTGAGACTTGTTGTCTTAATCACAATGCCGATTAAACTCGGGTGACTTATGTGGCTCACCAAGTCACCGACTTTCATTGTGCCTCCGATAGTAGTTTGAGAATCCGATAATTGTGTTTGCTAATCGCACCTTTTCTCGTGGGGGTGTCGGTGGTTAGCCACCTGATAGTGTTAGTCCCGAACTCATCATAAGAGAGAACTACACCAAAGCACCAAGGATAGTCTCTGTGTTTTACCAAATCACCGACTCTCATTATGCCTCCGATAGTAGAATAAGATTTCTTTCGTCAAAATTGGTCGCTAGTCTAGGGAAAGTCTGTTGGTCTAACCAGAGAATTCTGTGACACCTGATCTTTCCACCAGAATAGGTGATAGTGTGGATAATAAAGCCGTGCCTGCCTTTATGGCTTCTGTGACAGACCAGATCACCGACTTTCATTATGCCTCCGAAACAAGTTCCATTCTGTGATGAACAATCCCGCACAGAGAATGATTGATAAAAGAGTCTTTGAGGCGCACACAGGTGTAGGTCATAGTAGCAGGAGGTTGTCCCCACACCTTCTTGGTGATCTCTGCGATCATCCAAAGGTCGCCGAAGCGACCTCTCAGCAATGTGCCTTCGCGATAGAGTTTCATTCCTCTTCCTCCTGACATAATCTATTCAGTTGATGCGGCTTTGTCAAGCGCCAATTGGGCGATCCCACGAGATTATCTGACGCGAGGTAGGCTCGGTAGCCATCCCACTCGCGGAGATCATAGAACCAGTCTATCTCTTTGCGGAAGCACTCGTCCTCGCTCACCTTGTCAAAGATTGTCGCAAGGTCAAAATGCTTTGCTGACCAGCGTTCTTCTTTCGGCATCTTCTTCAAGTCGCGCCAAGTCTCGTTAGGACCCAGCGGATAATGATCTCGGGTTGTAAGTTTGTTGACTTCTCTGCGGCACTGGATAAAATCTTCTCCTCTCATAGTGAAGGGGATTGGTAAATTATCCTTTATTGTCTTGCCCTCGCTAGTAAAGAAGAAGTTCTTTGTGGTGTTGGAAAGTTTCTTTCTTTGTTCTCGCAACGACCAGAAATCGTAGGCGTTGTGTGGAAACGACACAAAGTATTTCTTTGGGATGACCCACTTGGAGATCCTGTAAGAAGTATACCAAGCAGAGTGCATCCCAAATAGAGCAGACCAGCCATAACTATCACGCTTGTCTCTATCTTTTGGTAGAATAGGCACATAGTAGATGGGGATGTGGGTTCTTCGCTGGACAACGTAATTGTTTATGTAGTCATCCCAGAAGTAAACAGGATCATAAACCCATTCGCCTATGTGCTTCTTGACTATTGGGGCTAGATCGTCGTTGGCTACGATCCAGATCGTAGAACAACCAGCCAGGGCACACTCAAACACAGACTTCTGGATAAGAGTGAAGTCATTTTCAATAGGAAGCATAAACGAATCATAAGGCAACTTGTAGTTGTCGTCAAAGTTCGCTAATGGGATGATGCCTGCTAGGTGTTTAGCCATAATGTTTCCAGAATTCTTTTTTGTGTTCTCGCTACTTGCCCCAGATCCTCAACCAGATCCTCTTCCGTAATCTTCGGAACTTTGATCGAATCTGTCTCCATCCATAGCGGAGGAGATGTAAGGAATTTTGTACGATTAATCGCTTGTGCCTTGAAACTCCTGTATCTCTGGGAGCCGTCTGTTTGGTATCCATTTTTTGGTCCTCTTAGTCCTAGATCTTTCATCTTTTCAAGCATCGCAAGGCGCACTATGGTCTCTGAAAAATCAAAGTCATCTATCTGGTCGTCTGATAAAATTGAGAACACACAGGCGTCTTTGAAAGGATTGTTGCCATCAACTCTGGGAGTTTGATAGAACCAGATTTTGTTACAAAAATGGTCTTTATCTTCTATCAAATCAAGATGGTGCTTGCCGCCTCTTATGAAGGCAAACCTATCATAAACATAGTAATTTTTTGGTGTGTTCTCGCAAGGTAGAAGATTGTAAGATGCGTGCTCATCAAAGTAGTGGCACACACCGAACTCTATTGTTCTTAATTTAGCATAGTCGGAGTGCCCCGTCAATTCATTTTCGTGAATGCGGATCGAACTACATAGATCAGAGAAAGGAGCAAGCCCCTTCAATCCGAGAACGAAGAGAAGGTGCTCCCACAAGGCAATCTTGGATTGTCCCGTAGTTCTCTCTCCATCGGGCGTAGTCCAGAGTTGAGGTTGATTGTGAAGACCCCAACTAGACAAGTCAATAGACGGGTCAAAATAATCAAACTCAAACGGCTTCTCTGGTGTCGTGAAGAACACAGGGAAATCGTTGAGGGCAGCAAACAGGAGGGCACGGAGAGAAGAGCCGACTACGATTTCGTCGTAGTAAGGATTCAACTATCCCCCTTCATCTCCTGTAGAACCTGCTTGGCGAGGCGTGAGATAAGAAACTTAGTGTTGTTCTGCATTCTTGCTTTGGTTTCAAGACCCTCGGCAAACCGAATTGGTCTCTTTGACTTACCAACACGGGTCATAAACTCACCTTCTTTGCCGCCTAGGAACTCGCCTGTCTCTTCTTCGTTGCCGTAGCCAGGAAAGTCAGCGTCGTTTGTTCCAATAAGGTAAGATTGCTCGCCGCCGCGAGGAACAAACAAAACAGAATCCTGACAGAAGTGTTCGCCGAGACCAGTTATTGTGTCCTTGAAGTTTGGATCATCTTTGAGATTCACAACAAAGAAAGAGTCTTCCTTGACCTCTTTGGCTGCGTCTGTTCCAAAATCTTCAACATAGGTTCCATCAACATCCGTGACGCCATAACCCTTGTTGAGCAGAACAGCTTTTAACTGGCGGTTGCGCTCATAGTTCTCCATAGTGTTGCTATGATCGGGCATACACTTGGTTCTATCTTTCGTGTTGTCTCGGAACGCTGTCATAAAGCCGGTGTCGTGATTAAGAATGTGTTCGTAAGTGCGACTGATTGAGCTTTCTGTTAGGAATTCCTTCCATTCTGTTATAACTTTTTTCATTTGGTTCTCCGAGTATAAGTAGTCTCAATCATTCTTCGTTCTCTTTATCAAACCTGTGTAGGTCGTCCATTATGTCTTTGACTGCCTTGCCTATTAGAAGAGAAAAGAAAATCATTTCTTCAAAAGTGTGTCTATCTTTGTGTCTCACAAATACATCTTGGAAAGTCGCCAGTAGTTCTGTTTCGGCAC
>UEXM01001064.1_pt1 | contig 25210 bp, 42 predicted proteins | sample 1796661 | NCBI WGS metagenome assembly UEXM01 (sample SAMEA4772469, study PRJEB27181) | metagenome | reverse complement strand
CTGTCTATCTCTCAAGCACCGAACCTGATGGACGGACAGTTTGTGCTGACAACTATCTTGATGCACGAGAGCGGTGAGCATCTTGCATCTAACCAACCTATCTTTGCCACCAAGCAAGACGCGCAGTCTATGGGCAGCGCAATCACCTATGCTCGTCGCTACGCATACGGCGCAGTGCTGGGCATGGCATCTGGTGACTTTGATGATGACGGCAATGCTGCCGCAGCGAAATCCACAAAGCAGGCTAGTCCTCCCAAAGCACAGAAGCCTGCTGCGTCCCCTGCTCCCGTAACTCCCTCAAAAGGTGAGCGGGGGACAACCAATTCAACCATCGAGGAGCGTGTAAGCGCAGTGCCTCATCTCGGTGGATTGACAGCCCTCTACGATGGATTGAAGGGGGAAATCGAGGCAATGGACGAGGCCAAGCGCAATGAAGTGCTTGCTCTCTTTAGCAAACGTAAAACAGAACTCACGAAAGGATAATTGATATGAGTCAGAGTTACGATAACACAGGAACAGCCGCTCTCTGGAGCAATGAAAAGTATGAAGCTGGTGGCTCACACCCACGCCTCAAAGGTAGCTTCTACGCACACCGCGACATCAAGCAAGGTGAGCAAGTTGACATTGCGCTTTGGGACGGCAACAGCGAGAACCCGAAAGCACCAGCCCTCAAGGGTAAGGTGTCAGACAAGTTCACGCCTGAAGCATCCGCACCTGCTGGCACTCAAGCCTCAGACAGCGTACCTTTTTAAGGAGATAATAAGATGAGCGGAACAGCCTACAAATGCGGTCAATGCAATGGGCAGGGTGTTCTGCTCATCAATGTATCATCAGACGGGGAAGGCAGTAGCTTCATGGAGAAGCCCTGTCCAGCCTGTGGGGGAAGAGGATTGATTACAAAAGCAGAGCTAATGACGTGTGCAGCAGATGCCACGTTTGAACCAAATGAAATGATTGCCATACCTATGACAGGCGCAATGCGTGTCTATGTGGACGGCGAAGTATTCCAACGCAAGATGTCATCGCGTCAGCTATACAAGCTGGCACACTATGCGCTCGGCGTGGCGATGGAAACAGAAGCATATGAAAAGGAAAACAAATGAAGCTAGATATTAAACTTGAGGTCACAGAAGATAAGCAAGATGCCGATGAGTTTACTATGTCAACCTGTGCAGATGCAGTCTGCCGTGTCTGGGGAATCAAACGCTCTACATTGCTGTCAAAGACACGCCCCAAGTGGGTTGTAGAGCCACGCCATGCCTTCATGTATCTCGCCTATTACATGACGGGCAACAGCACTCCTATCATTGGTAGGTTTCTTGGTGGGCGTGACCACACCACAATCATTCATGGACACCGCAGGGCGGCTGAGTTGAAGAGGTCTGATAAAGAGTTTGCTCACAAGCTGGAGAAGGCATATCGTCTTGCACGGTTTTATGAAAAAAAAAGACGACGGAAAGTAGAGGCACTGAAAAATGAAATCACGCAGACCATTGGGCGGCACGTCGAAAGAGGAGAGCTTGAGGCCGCTGTCGAAAGAAGAGTGGCGCGAAAGGGCTATCTTCGCGGAGACCAAGTTGTCTTCAATAGCGTGTATCCCGAATGACAGCAGAGGGTGGCTTGACCTGAGAAGGCGTGAGGCAAGGAAGGCATTGAGGGAGTTACTTGATGCAGAAGAGGATAGATTATAATGGATGTTATAACAGATAGAGAGACAGAGATTAAGGAGCTTACAGAACGCCTCAAGGAAGTGCGTGGACGCATAGAGGACATTGAGGAGAACACAGGACGATACTGTGAGCTTGGTGAGTGGCGCATTGAGGGCTACGACGCAGAGGCAGCGCATGATGAGCTACACGAGATTAAAGAGGCCATCATAGAGAGGCTAGACAGATTAGAGGAGCAAGGCTGGGATGAGTGATGAGATTGAATATGAGCCAGTGACACTGGCATATCTGAGAGCGTCAGCAGATAAGGATTGGGCAGCAGAGCTAGTCGTGAAGGACAAAGATAACTATTACACAGTCATCTCTATGTCTGACAGGGCTTTGCTGAACATGGCAAGGGACGCTACCAAGCTGGTAGCACAGAGAGGATTTTTCAAACTAGAGGAGAATGAAGATGGACTTGATTAAGATTGTTGAGCAGCACACTGAGACTGCACTAAGAGAAGCGGAAGAGATAAAGAGGGTATCGGAAACCATGAGCGGCTTTGCTGCCATGCAGAACGATAGGATTAAAGCCCTGCTGGATGATACCAGTTCTCTTCTTTATCAGGTGGCGCAGTCGCTAGACGATGCACAAGATGAAGATAAACCTACTAAGATTATCCGCCCCGACCCAGAGGCTTGGCGTTAGGACTTCTTACGCAGGCGAGCCGTTTTCTTTGCAATCTTCTTGGGCTGTTTAGAGAACTGTTTGCCTGCCTTAGTATCGCGCCGCTTCTTGGCAGATGTCGCTAGATACTCCGCAGCAGATAGCTTCTCTCGTGTCCTCTTGGGCAGATAACGCTCACCAGTAGCCTTCTTACCTTGCGTAGATGGCTTGCCAGACTTCGTTCCCCATTCTTCTTTTGTCCATTTGGAGAGGCTCTTTTGTTTCTTACCCTTGCCACCGCGATAGCCACCGCCTGCTTTCTTGTAGGCAGCAGCAAGCATCTGAGCCTTACGAGCAGACCACTGACCTGCCTTGCCGCCCTTACTGCCAGCCATGATGCGGTTTTTAATCCGCTCACGCAGTTTAGGCTTGGTATATTTACTCTTCTCTGCCATTCATCTTTCTCCAAAGCCAATCCTGAAACCTTGAAAGCCTTTGAGTGAACTTAAACATGAACTTACTACGCCAAAAATTACGCTTCATCCAATCCCGATACATAGCGTTTCCCATCATAGCTCAAGCATTGCTTGCGATTATTGCCGTCAGCACGATAGCTGACATGCACCCAACCACTGTTCGGGTCGATACCATCATAGAACTCTAGGATAAGCTGGTCAAACTCCAGATTGTCCCGAATCCACTTAGCCAAGTCGATGTTGGCAACGGTGCGAATCTCGAAGTCAGCAGCCTCACCTTTGGCGTGTTGGCTCTTGGCAGAGCTACCGATGGCCTTGCACAGCGCCTTGCTACGGAAGCCAGATGACGGCACGAAGGCGCGTTTGAAATGCTTTCGACAAGGCTCTAGCACGTTCTCGCATAGCTCTTTGAGTGACTTGACCTGCTCTGCATTGGGCGTGTTGTCAATGCTTAAACGCAGCGCCGTCTGGCTCTTTGTCATCTCCTGCAAGGTGAAGTGCGGTGAAAGGCGCATATCGGACGGCATCTGCTTTACAGGAGTTGTTACTTTTTTCCGCGTAAGTTCATCAGCTTGTCAGCACCCTTGATGCCGAAGCTGCTAGATACCGCGATAAAGAGAAGATATTGATACCAATCTGGCAGGGTGTTCAGCACCTCAAAGCCAGCTTTAACATGCTCTGTCAAGGAAGGAATAAAGACTAATATAGACGGGAGGAGCAGCACCACGAGAGCAAACTCATCTTTCCACGAGTCCTTAGTAGCGTCAGCCATGTTGGCTTCCCAGTCGATTTCGCCTGTAGCAACTCGCTTCTGAACTTCAGCATCCGCCTTTGCCTTCTCTACCTTGACTGCCGCTTTCGCTTTGGTTTCTTCTACCTTGCCGTCAACCCAGTTGCCAGCAATATTTGCGACTGGCCCCAATAACATCTTTAACATCGTCTTTTCCTAACCTTGCACAAGGCTTCGTTTATCATTGAAGACTCTTGCCGCTCAAACTCTAATGTCTTTACGGTTGTCCTCTTCCTTGAAATTGTACTTGTGCATCTTATCACACAGCGGCGAATATCTAAAGCAACATAGCAGATGATGTCTGCGTCTGATGTCGTCATCATGCGCTTGGTCTTGCTACCGCGACTGGTCATAAACTGGTATCGGTGGTTGTGCCTGTCCCTAGTGGAACACGCCTTGACTTCGACGCGGTAGTTCTCACCCTCATCGTCAAAGATAATTAAGTCAAAGCCCTCGTGGTTTACACGAGCTGTCTTGTAGCCATTCTCCTCAAAGACCGCCTGAGCCAGTAGCTCACCGATTCTTCCAATCTGGACTGCATTACGCACAGTCGAAAAGGCCATACTATTTTAATGGATTACTCGCTGCGTCTAACCCGCGCCACAAGTCATCTATCTCCCTGTTTATCTTTCCAAATCTACTATCGATTGATTTAACCTTCTCGTCAAACTGTTTAACAAGTAAGTCATTCTCCACAGTCGTCTTCTCTACCTCTGCGATGCGGTCACGCAGGTCTAGCAACTGCTTCTGGTTCTCCATTATGGTTTCGAGATTCGTGCCAAGCACTGTCAGCTTCTCTGCTGTGTCACCATTGCCAGAGACAGCCGACTCCACGGCTTCGATGCGTCCGTAGAACTCTGCCACTGCCCAGATGCCACCAGCCATAGTCGTGGCGATAGACAGCACAATGGCTATCCATACGCCGCGCAGCTTAGTGCCGCCGATTGTAAGTTCAGTATCTTCTAGGCTCATTGGTACATATACGCTTGCTGGTCGCTGTAGATAGCTTCACCCTGACCCAGCACCTCAGAGGCAGTCACATAGTCACCCCACAAGAAATCGTGGAACTCGATGTGACCCGTATTGGTAGCCCACTGCACACTCAGAATGTCATTGGTAGCAGAATATGAGATAGATGCCTCTGCCATAGAGTTGCCATAGTCTTGCGCGTGTTCATCTGACAGACTGGTCAACTGCTCGTTCTTACTGGCGGCCAAGAAAGCACCAGCGTCACGCGCATTGACTGCAATGTCTTCAATCGACTGATTGTATTCAACGACAGTTTCTTGATTCAGGGTTACATCGTTTGTCTCCACAAACTCCTGCACAGCAATCTGGTCTTCTACTGCGTTTGTCTCTTGAGCGACTTCAGCTTTCTCAGCGACCTCCTCGACAACGCTCAGTTGCACCGAAGCCACAATAAAGTTATCTACGGCCTCAGATACCTTGACCATTGACTCTTCATATTTCTCTTCCAGAGCCATCTTAGTGGTGAAATACAAAGCGCTCTGCACTCCTGCAAGAGCTTCATTGTAGGCAGTTATGTCGCCCTCATTGATGATGTATTGCTCGTCATCCACTGCGTTATAGTCGATGATACCGCCAACTGAGGCGTAGTGTTCTGCGCCATAGACTGCATAACGCCCTTGCTCCAGCTTGGCTGCAATCGTGCGGCTGGCATTGACTAGGTTATCAATCGTCGTCTCTGCTTGTGCTGCGGAAACGCTCAGAAATGCTGAGGTTAGAATTGCTATCTTCTTCATCATCGCTTTCACCAATTCGTAGGATTTTGTCATAGTATGATTTACGGTCTTCATAATCAGGTATGAAAGTGAGGGGGTCGCGCTTCATAAGAAGTGTAGCCGCTCGACCCACAACGAGCTTGCCATTCACTGATATTGGGCAGGGTGTTGCACTGGCAAACATCGCCTTCCAAGTCTCCAGAGATTGACACAGCCTAGCCACAGATGCAATAGACATGCCCTGCTCTTTCAAGGCTTTTGCGTCTCTGCGCCTGTTACACTCTGCATCCTGCTTATAACCGCCCATAGACAAGCCAAGCACGTTGACCTGCACACCCATTCCACGCCCTATCAGGCAGCTTTCAGAGCCACCAGACGGTGCGCTAGGGGATACAGCGGTAGGCGGTGGCGTTACATTAGATGCAGCACCAGCGCCATTGTAATTGTTTGTGGTAGATTCCGAGGGGTTGTTACTGCTGACAGTGCTGTTGATGTTGCTCGTGTTCAAGTCGCCAGTCTGCTCATTCTGGGCGTGTGCTGCGGTTAGGCACAGCAAAGAAACTAGCAGGACACGAAACATCTCATCTTAAATCTTTTGGGAAAGCAGAGACAGGAGCAATGTGATTATTGCCCCTGCACTCGTCATTATAATAATCTCAAGTCGCTTGACGCGGTTGATAGTCTCCAACCACCGTTCAGCGCATACAGCTTCATGCGTGTCAATCTGTGCCTTGACCTCGTGAACGGTGACGCGAGACATATTATTTCTCCTTGCGAAGATTAAGAGCGAGCTTCTGAATGAAGTCATCAATCTTGGCGAGAATCTCATTGTCGCGCATAGAGGGGGTTACGTTAGCAATCACCGATGCGGCTGCTACGATAGCTGTAATCCAAGTGATAAGAGTTTCCATAACATGTCTCCTTATAAGACTTTTAGTATATTAACACTGGCTGTGGGTGATTTCTAGAGATTATCGCCAACGAGGACCAGAAAACCAAGCGACCAGTGACTTGCGTGTGCCTCGCGTGACGGGTGATACGGAGTGCTGCAAAAACGACGGAAAGCATAAAACTGACCCTTTTTGCCATTCGATGCCATCGTTTGTCACTTCGTGAAACCGCAACTCCCCGCCGTCAAATTCTGATGGGTCTGACAGCAATATGCTGATGCTTATCTTTCGGTCATGCGGTTCAGGGTTTTCCCAATTTATATCGTGATGACATCCGTAAAACCCCTTATCTTCGCTGTTATATTGTGTGAACTGAATTTCACACTTGTTCGACACCTGCACATTGAGTTGTTCGTTTGAGGATAAAACATAATTACACAAAAGGTTGTGTATGTTTTCCTGCCCAGTTAGCCATTTCACATTGCTTCGGCGTGTGCTTGACAGGCTCTCCCTGTCATTTTGACTGAATGTTGTGGCCCTTGCCCATTTAACTTTGTCGGCCTGCTCCTGCACCAAGTCTATAAATTCTTGACTCACCCCTTTTTGCCAAAACTGCCAAGATTGACGCATTATTCAACAGTCACATTTGGTATTGGCTGAACTGCCTTCAATTCATCTGGCGTTGTGGCAGCTTCAATATCAGGGTGATTAGGCGCATCACGCAACACTTGTTTTTGGGCAACAATTTCTGTCGTGCTGGTAGATGTCTCAAGAGCCTTCATGAATTGAGTATCAAGTTTCTCAAACTCCGCCACACGCGCTTCACGAATTTTCTCTCTCCAAATATCTCGCGCCGCTGGCATATTGACGGTGATTGCAGTTTCGGACGTTACTTCCCACGCTTCCCGTAGAGCCTTATCGGCAGGCACGGTGTAGTCGTCTAGGGCATATTCTGTGCCACCCAGCTTCACAAAATTAGACATTATTCATCTCCCACGCGTCACGAAAGGTTCTATCTGTGGGTATATCACTATGCTTAATTATCTTAAACATTGGTCTGTTGTGATTTTCGCCCCAGCACTTTCTCGGTAAATCCTTTAAGCAAAGATACTCAATCGCTTCTTCTTCGGTCAATGGTCCTGTTCTCTTGCCAGTAAATTGAGCCTCTACCTTTTCAGGAGTGTGTTTGAAGTCGTCCATATGTATGCCATTCTCCACGGCATAAACTTCTTCATCTTTAAGTTCCATCATTATGCTTATGATTGGCAAATTACCAGCCATTGCCTCTTTCATCCAATTAGGCGCGGGCGTGACGATTTTCACAGGCTCATTTGGCTCGTCAGGGTCATCATATATTATTCGATAATCAGTCATTTTCTTACCTAAAAACCGACAGGCTCATATATTCGACGTTTGTCTTACTACTGCTGCCTGTTGAAGTTCTAATCCGCACATATGATGAGCTAAAATTGCCACCATCAAACGGGTTTGTCATTCGACCTGCATCATTGCTCGAATCACCGCCGCCCACAGAGCAAGTATAAGTGCTGGTAATGCTGACAGAGAAGTTTATGTTGTGGCGACCAGTGCCAATATCTGTAAGGGAACTTATGTCCTTATCAAATGCAATGGTGTTGTTAGCGCCGTTATATCGCCCGTAAGCCATTGCGATACCTGAACCCGTAATTCGGCTGTTGTTTACCTCAAGGCGTTCAGTGCCACCCGTAACAACACGCCACTGGTCAGATGCGTGAAATTGCATATAAGTGTTTGTGTCGCCGTGATGAAAAATCTGGTCAACCCCGTTAATGTCGTAGTTGTTCATATCCAACGTGCCAGTCATCTCGACATTGCCAGACAACTCACCAGCAGGGCCTGTCGGACCTGTCGGACCAGTAGGACCTGTCGGACCTGTTGAGCCTGTAGGGCCAGTCGGGCCAGTAGGCCCAGCAGCACCATCATCCCCGTCCGCCCCAGCAGGACCAGTAGGCCCAGCAGGACCAGTAGGACCATCAGGACCAGTAGAACCAGTCGGCCCAGTAGGACCAGCAGGACCAGTAGGGCCAACAAGAGAAAGATTTGATATTGTTGACTTTTCCCACGCCCCAGAACTCACATCGTAATATGGAACAAGGTCTGTGCTGATAGCGTCAGTCCCAGTAGAAAATGCCGTCAATGCAGCGCCGACGTTATTTGCATCAGTTACATCAGCAGAAGCCTCAACGCCGTCTAGTTTAGACCCATCAGCGGCAACGTCACGCCCGTCAACAGTGCCGCCGACAGTAACATTTCCAGTAATGTTTATAGAACCAGCGGCGGGGCTGGTTAGGGCGACAGTTCCGTCATTGATGTCAGCAAGGTCTGCCATAATCTCACGGAACGCATTGTTTACGTTAGACGGATACATCTGATTTTCACCCAGAGGCACATCCTCAACATCAGTATTGTTTGCCGCTGTATTATCGTATTCAGTGATGTTTGATTTAGTCATATCAGCCCTCAATCAACTTTGGGTTACGCCCCTCAACAGCAGCAGTCATAATTTCATTATTTATTTCGTTAGCCCTTACCATCTCATTACGAAAACTCTCAATGGCTGCGCCAGCCTGATTGGTCTGCCTACCATTCTCAATCAACAACACAGGCAGCATAGCCATAGAGCAACCCCACTCAGACATCTCCTCTCCTGTCTGCGGGTGCGTCCCACGAATCTCGATAAACCAAGCGCAGTCCATTTGCTTGCAAGGCTCAAAGTTGTTCAGTGGGCAGTTGTGCTTGACCTCCAACTTCATAACTTAGCTCTTCGTGGCAATGATAAGGTCAACATACTGCACATCAAACTGTGTTGACGCAGTACCCGTAAATGAGCCAGTTGAGTTTGGGTGTCCGTGTGGGCCACCGCCACCAGCATTTTCAGTTCCAATAAAACTTGTTTCGCTTCTATTTGTGTAAGCAATTCTTGTTCTTGTGTTGCTTGTAGCCGTGCCTGCAACCTCAATATCATGTGAGTGAGATGGGATTTGAGATAGCGTTAGAGTGTGTTCAGCAACCGTAACAGAAACAGAACCAGCGGGTGTGTAGCTGGCAAAAGAGGTGCTAAATGAGTTTGTGCCGCCGCTGCTTACAGAGCCAGTTACAACACGCAGAGCCTTGTCATTATGCGTGGTGTCTTTTGTCCAACCAGTCGGTGCAGCAGTCTGTTGGAACAACATCTTTGTGCCAGACGGGAAAGCGTCAATCGCCACGCTGTTAATTGTAGCCGCGTCAAAGTTAGGAGACACAAGAGAGATAGTGCCATCGTTGACATCAGCCAAGTCAGCCATAACCTCGCGGATGGCGTTGTTAATCCCAGCGGGACTACAGCCCTCGTCAATGTTTTGACTCTGCACATCCGTGTTAGATGCGGCAGCGTTTGCGTAATCTCTAATACTATTCTTAGCCATGATTTATTCCTGTCCTAAAAGGCCACCAGATATTAACCCGCCCGTTGCTGGCACTACTGACCTTGCAGCACCACCCACTCCAGACAATAAACCGCGAGTAATCGGAACTCCAGCGCGAGAGTACATAGGCGCTGCTAATGCGGCTGTTCCTAGTAACTGCGTCATTGGCCCAATATTACCAGACAATGCCTGTTGTCCAACAGCAAGACCCGTTAACGGAGCAACTAAAGCCCCCTCACGAGAACTTCTTCCAATAATTTCTTGAGCTGCTTGAGCAAAATCTTGGTCTGTCATTTTACCACGAGCCGCTTGGCGCGGCGCTTGTTGACGCATGGATTGCATTAACTGTTTAGGGGTAAACTTACCACCTTCAGCCAACGCCTTGTTTACAGCTTTCTCAACAGGCAGGATATTTTTATACGCCTCATTTACAGCAAAAAGAGCCTCGGAGCCAGTCTCATCTTGCCGCGCAAGCTCTTGACGAAATGCCGCCTTAACATCATTAAGAGCAAAGGCCGTGTCAGGACGACCAGTTTTAATTTTTGTTCTAGCAGCAGAGCCTAAACGAGACTCAATTTCTTTGAGAACCTTACCATCCACACTACCTTTTTTAGGCATTTTAGAAAAAATATTATCAACAAGGTCATTAAATTCTTTTAAGTCCTTACCGTAAAGAGTTGGCTGATTCTCAACAGCATCTCTTATCCCCTTCTGAACAGCGGTTGTCATTTGTTCCGCAGAACCAACAGTAAGAGACGGGATAACCTCCTTATATCTGTCAGAAATTATTTCCATTGCTTCGTCAAAAGCTTTTGTCCCACCAAAGTCTTTAGGAAGCTTTTCACCAATAGGTTTCAATGCACGATTCATTGTTGCAGAAGTAAAGCCAGATGTTGCCCTATCTTTAGCCTCTTTAACAAACTCCTTCACAATCGGAACAGCACCAAGTCCTTCTTCTACGGCGCGAACAGCACCACCCATTGCTTGCCCAGCCGTAAGGGGAACACCTTCTTTAATAAGCTGACGTGCCTGCTTAGAGACCCTCGGAAGCGCCGCGCCAACTGCCCCACCCAGAACGCCGCCAGCAGCGCCACCGATTCCCGCGCCAGCCAAACGCCCCCCATCTTCCGCAGCGCCAGCGCCATACAGCGCCCCCTCTACTGCGCCAGTTGCAGCAGCGCCTACTGGGGCTGATTTAAGGGCAGAGGGAATAAACCTTCCTGCGGCTTGCGCTCCACGCCCTAAAAGACCAACGCCTAAAAGTGATGTGGGAATAGAAGCTGCTATCTCGATTGGATAAGCGTATTGGGGTGACTCTTCTCTAAATCCCTCTAAAGCCTGACGCTCTTCAGCAAGAGCCTCTTCATATGTTTTGTCGCCAAGAGACTTAGCCAAAGCAACAAGCTCATCTCCAAATCCAAAGGTTAATCCTTGAAAACCAGCTCGCGCCACATCTGAAGCAGTAGATGATGAATCATCTGCTTGCGTCTTCTTTTTTCTGCGCTCCAGTGCTTTCTTTTTAAGCTCTTCTATAGATGACATAACAAAACCTAATTTAATCCGCGCCAAGTTAGGCGCTCCTCATATGGAGTCTCGGCCCAATCATCCTCACTAAGACCCGCATCAACAAAAGACTGGGGCAATTCAAATGTAGGCATAGAAACTGCTTCATGTGCAGGCGCATCCCTAAAGTCGGAGCGGGAAGAACCATAAAACTGAGAATCACCAACATAGGTTTGATATTTCTCCTCCATCACTGACTGAACAGCGCGGGCAACAATGCTTGGGTCTGTTGTCCAATCACCCAAAGAATTGCCAAGACGCTCCATAACGCGACGAGCATCTTGTTCTGTCATAACACCGCCACCGACAACCTGCTCCCTAAACATACCCAGAAGACCCTGTTGCTCGCCCTGAGCCAGTCGCCTTGCAGCTTCTTGAGGACCTAACTCTGCGCCAAAAAATGTTTTAATATTACCTGACCAAGTTTGCATTTTGCCAGCAAAACCTTTTTCAAGGTCTGGGAGTTTATCGAAAAACTTTTGAACATTCTTAAACTGTCCAGCAGTTTTGTTTAGCTCTGCATATTCTTTTCTTAGGTCTGCGCGAGAAGCAATCCCCTTGCCCATAACACCTAAACTTGACGGGACATAAACTGATGTGTCGATTGGATTAAATGTCGCTTGGTCAACAACCTGCTGAGTCTGAGTGTCTGTCAGTGTGCGAATGAAATCGTCTGGATTATCTTTATTTACATAAAGAGAGGGGTACTTGTATCTAGTTCCGACTCTCCCTGAACCACTTGCCCTAGCCAAATCAGCTTGAGCTTTTAGAGCATCAAGCATAGGCTTTTGCATAGCCTCTTCCTCAGCGGCGCGAAGAGTCGGCAACTGAGCGGCAATGGCAACAGGGTCAATAGGGCGTAATTTATCTAAGTCTTGAGCCGTCACCAAAGATGGCATACTAGCCCTTTGCATAGCGGTAAACCGAGCCATATCAGCAATATTTCTAGCAGCTTGAGGAATAACAGGCGCTACAGCTTCACCAACACGACCAGCGAACCTTTGAACCCCACCAAGAAGTCCAGAGCCGACTCCTTGATTAGAAGGGAGTAAACCCTGCGGGGTAACGCTTTGCTCAAGCGGATTCATTCGAGCCTGAAGGTTCTCAAGAGAAGGCAGATTTAAGTTCCGCAACATTCTAGGGTCAATAGCCATTTTAATTTCCACCAAAATATAAATCACTAAAGTCTGGCGCAGGTACTGAGAACGCAGAAGACCCGCCTAAATCAATGCCTGTATTATATGACGCTTGGGGTGTGGCAGACCTGTTGTCCATATAATTCCCAAATGCCTGACCAAGCTGAGGGGCTGCCGCCATTAAAGCGCCGCCAGCCAAGCTACCTGATGAAGGCGCATACAAAGGTTGAGTTACATTACCACCAACGGTAGAGCCTCGAACAATATCAGAGAGCCTCTGTGTTGCCGTTACAGGAGCTTGTCGAAGGGCGTACTCTTCACCAGACAGCAAGCCACCAAGACCAAGACCGCGCTGAATATTCTCAAACGGCATAGCTCCAACAGCAGAAGCACCTGTAAGGCCAGCGCCAACATCAACTGTGCGTTGACCTGCAAGACTGCCAAGACCAGAAGCCCTAGACAGGTCTGTCGATATATCCTGCTGTCGAGCCTGCAAGGCGAGTGGAGACATAGCCCCAAAACTTGCGTCAGCTAATGCGTCGGCAAATGCCCTACTGCCCAAGCGACCACCAGCAGCAAACTGAGAGGTCACAGGACGCATCGCCCGCTCAACCGCACGTTGACTTGCTGCAAGAAACTCAGGGGAATCCATTGTCGAGCCAGTTGTGCCTCGATACATTTGAGCGGCCTCACCCAGAAGCCCGCCGCCGCCAAGAAGACCAGATACAGCTTGCTCACCCGCAGCCTGAAATGGGTCATCAGCAGCAGCGCGAGTCATGCCTCTTTCTACAAGACTGCGTTCATAAGGAGAAAGAGTTTGGATGTCCTCAAGAAGACCCCTCTGCCTAATGTCTTGAATTTGATTTGCAAGCGCTTCGTATTCGCCAGCTATGTAAGTTGGCGGGGCAGTTTGCGTTGTAGATGTGCCTGCTTGACTAGCACCGCCACCACCCATTTGAGAACCCACTACACCTATAGTTGCTGCACCTATAGCTCCCCAACTCATGTTATATTCCTAACTTGCTCTATAAACCCATCAATAGAAGATGAGTTTTTCGGCTCTATATTAACATCTTTAAAAGATTTTGCTATAACTTCTTCTTCTACATCAAATATGTTTGTTTTATCGGATGGATGAACCGTTACAAAAAAACAGTCTTCATGAACAAGAACCACCCTCTTTGTGCCAACCTCAGTTATTGAGTAGTAGGGAGCTTTAACTCTTTTTCTGCCCGATTCCTCTATTATTGTAACCTCTCCCTCAAGAAGAAATATAGGATGGTTAGTGTTGTGTATCTTACTTACAACAGTATGACCAGCAGGCGCTCTAAACTCCCTTATGTATTGTTTTTCTGTAAACCTATGCTCCACAGGCATAACAACGTTCATCATGTTCTCTCCCAAAACCTCTTCGGTTTCTTTTAATTCACCCTCGAAAGTAGTTATTTTTTTTTGCCAATTTTCTTTGGCCCTCTTTTGCTCAAGAAATAACCAAACATCCTCAAACTCAAAAGGAAACTTCTTGTCCGAGGATTGCAAAAACTCATCAAAACCTATCTTGGCATAATCTTTTGCTGTCATCTCTGTCATGGCTATCTCCTTTAACCAATAATAACATAGGCAAGATTGCTGTTGTGTCCGTGGTTCTTGTGACCAACAACAAAGCTACCATTCAAGCGAGAGCTTATATATGGGTCAACATCATAGTAGTGAGAGTCCAAACCCGTAAACAATATTACACTATTAACGCTTGCACGACGGTCAATTACAGTTGTTGAGGTAGTACCGTTTATCGTCGTAAACGTGCCAGTACTGTTAATCTTGCCTTCCATAATGTTGTTCACCACCTCAGAAATCTGACGCGGTGAACCACCCTCTTTGGGAAGATTGCGGAACTGATTAGCCATTAGCGGCGACCTCTAATCTGACCATCAACATCAACACCCTGCACATTTGTCCAGTTGCCGCTCAAGTTCAATCGCACACGATGAAAGCGACCAGATGAGCGTACTGGACAGAAGTTATCACTGTTTAACGTCGAAGCCGCACCAAAGCTAACCTCAGCATTGTTAGAGTCACGAGAAGCAACCTGTGCAGTAATCGTAGCAGTTGAGCCGCTACTATTTTCGACATACGGAATAATGTTATTAACAAGGGAACTACGCCCCGCCTGCAAATCAAACTCGCCAGTTTCCACAATAGCATCAAGGTTTTCACCAGTGAATGTTTGAATCTTTTTGTCCTTTGCACCAGCAAAGAAAAACTCTCCGCCTTTGTAAACCGCTGAATCAAGTGAGCTAGGGAGACTGTCCAGATTACTAGAAATAGTAGCAAGACCTTCAAGAGTATAACCAGCAGTGAATAAGGAAGCCATAGCGTCCAAACCAATATTAGCAGTACTCCAGCTATCCGTTGCATAGTTATAAATAATCAACTCATCAGGTGAGCCATCCCCAGAGTCAACGCTAGGATAAGACCAGACAACAATTTGACGGGAGGGGTCAACGACGGCGCTCATTCGAGCAGAGTTGTTTGACTGAAACCTCTTCAAAAAATATCTGTTTATCTTCTCTGCGCCAATCGGCTTAGAAGACTGACCATCAAATACATAAAAGCCATCATCAGAAAGATAAAATACATTGCGACCAACAGAGGCAACCGAACCAGAAATCTTACAGCCACGTTGTAATTGAACTTTATCAAATTCAAAGACAAGTGGAGAGCCAACATACTGCGCCCGTACAATACCCTTCTCCATTAGAATAGTTGCATACTCGCCGCCAACAAGTCCAGTCACTGCACCCATGTCAGATATGTCCTGAAAGTCAGCTTGTGTATTTGCACTCACAGCCCAGCTATCATAATCACCAATACCAGACCATCGAATACGATATGGTTTCTCACCATCTGTAGTGTCATTGGTATATCCACACATTACAAAGTCGCGCACAACCGCAATGAACTTTGCTTTGGGTGGAGTTCCAGCTAAGTCAGCAAAGCGCCCACCACCAGCAGCGGTTATTGTTTGTATTGGGTCACTGTAGTTGGTTGCAATAACGGCTTCTCCAAACTGAACAAAGCGCCAAGAATAGCCATCACTAGTTGTGTAAGATGCGTCAGATGTTTTGGAAATATCATCTAATCCAGAATCGGTAGCGTCAAATTTATAAAGAGAGTTTTCATCTCCAACATAAATAGCAGATGACGCAGAGTCATCTTTTGCTGCAAACATGCCGCGAATAAATTTATTAGAAGCCCCAGAAAATGGAAGCACATTAGGTAGGTTGCTATAACCGTTAGCCGCTGGCACTACATTGGTAGCGACTGTCGCTCCCGCATTTTGATACGGTGGTTGGTCAGGTAAAAATTGTCCTAGCTTAATCATTGTTCAAACCAACTTTCGTTTCCAGCAGATATAGTCGTCCAAGTTTCAGAGCCAGCAGAAACAAGTGTCCAGCTTTCTCCTTCAGCAGACACCTCTGCCCATGTTTCGTTCTGTTCTGCTACCTCAGACCATACCTCACCTTCGTCTGCAATAACACCCCACAATTCGCCTAGTTTTTCTACGTCTAAAGCTATTGTAACAGAGGTTTGCGGAGCGGATGTTGCAAAAACCTCAAAGTTAGCAGTGACATCTAGAATGGTCGCAAACGCCTCAATACTGGATTCTCCGAATTGAATCCTAATAGCCTCAGAAGAAACAGAAGATGATGAGCTTATAGAGCTTTCACCAATCTGAATCCTAATCCCAGAGGATGTAATTGTTGAGGATGTAGATAAGGAGGCAGAACCCAATTTAACCGTAAAGGCTTCGGCAGATACGGAGACACTTGCAGACAGTGACGATGCACCAATGACAACTCTAATGGCTTCTGCCGTTGCTGTAGCCGATGCAGATGGCTGGGCAGCGCCAACAACAATACGCACACCCTCTGCCGACATTGTAGCTGGGCCAGCAAACGCCGATGCGCCAAACTGGATGCGAATACCATCAGCGGCAACAGTGCTAGTAACATTTATGTTACTCGCGCCAAGCTGTATGCGTATGCCTTCAGAGGTTACAGTAGATGCTGTAGATGCTGCGGCTGCGCCATCGAAAATACCGAATCCATCAGCAGATACAGAGGCAGATGCAGACGGGGTTGACTCACCCTCGCGCAGAGCAAGCGTATTCCAAAACGCAGCATCAAGCGGCTGATTGGGTATTTCTTCTAAGTGACCCCAGTTATCAAGCTGCTCAAGTGTTGGCCCTACGATGTCAGCCATGACTAGGCCGCCGTGATGTCAACGCCTGAAGCTGCTACCTTAAAGATGTCACCATCATTGATTGTCTTGGAGGCTGTCAAAGCCGCATGAAACAGCAGGTTTCCAGCACTGGACGCATCATAAATACCAATATGCGTAATCGTACCCCAGTTACCACCAGATGCAGCAGGGAACTCAACAGCAGCACTGTTGGATGCTGTGCCTGATGAAGATGCAGCAAATGCCATCGATTGACGTGCGTAGCCGTTACCGCTTACTTCAGCGCCAGTACCAGCATCGGTCGGGTCAGCGGTGTGCAGCCCAATATAAACAGCAGACGGAGCAGTTGTGCTAGTCGTGCCTAGAAAATGGTCAAGGAAGGCATCTTCCAGATAATCACTCATTGCGCTCATGTTAGTTCTCCATAGTCAGATTTCATTTGAAGAGCAGAACCAGCTTGTTTACTGCGCTCTTCTTCGCGCTTAACTTCGTCAATAGCCCGTGTAAACAACTGCTCATATACAGTCGTTTTTTGGTCATCCATTAGATATACACTAGCAGAGGCTAAAGCGCCATAGAGATATGCGTCTGGGTGACGAGTTAAAATTTCATTCGTTGTGTTGCTGTCTGAAAGGTCTGGTATGCCTTCCATATATACAATCTCTGCCGTGTAAGCAGAATCAGGTTCAGGGGCAAACTTAATCTCGCCACCAATAATTGTATAAGCGCGAGGCTTGCCTTGCGCGTTGCTTGCATAAAGCTCATCAAGTTTTGCTGGTGTGTAATACTCAAGAACCTCTTTTGGAGAGGTGTTTAGCTTTACAAGGCGAATAGAGCGTAAGTCAGTTGGCAAAGATACATATGCGTCACCGCCTGTGAGTGTGGCTGTCGCCCTTTTTTCTTGGCTACGAGCGTTCATCTCACGAGACATACGAGACTCAGCAATAGAGATAAAATCAGGTATCTGCGCGGTCAAATCATCACGAGCCAAGAAGTTGGCGATAGATGTCTTTAGCTCGGAGTAATTTGTGATTGCCATTATACTGTACCGCCACTGGTTCTAAAAAACCGATTATCGTATTCGTTAAGCCACTTTTTCCAACCAGTAGGGTTATCCTTTGGCTGGCCTAGCTCTTGGATTAGCTGATGATACAACGCTGTGGGTATTTCCGCAACCTTCTGTTGGTGACGCTGTGTGTTGCCAATCAGCGAGTTTGAGCGGTACTCATTACGCTCTGCTGCGTTGCGAGAAAGCAAGGAGCTAACATCTTGACTGCTTTCAAAAATAATCTTTCCGCTTTCGTCAAAATGCGCCCACGTTTCTTTCCCCGTGACCGCATCTTTTTGTACAAGTTTCTTCTTCATCTTTCTCCCCTAAAGTGAACGGGGGTAGCCAAAGCTACCCCCTCAACACTTACGACAGGTCGTAAACAGCGCCATGCGCTTTTGGTGCTGAAACTTTGAGTGTCCATTCCGTAAGGATTTGGAACTTCTCAGAGTCACCCGTTTTCGCCATTTCTTGTACGGCGAAGTTACGGTTTGGCAATGTGCAGATTGAAGCGTAGTCACTGTCCAGCAGGTACACGCGGTCATCTGAAGCAAAGCGGTCGATTACAACGTCGAGCTGACCGAAATCGGACAGATACAGCGAAACCGACCCAACGATAGCTGCTTCACGAGGAGCAGTATAGTTGATTTGGTTGGTTGCAACTGAACCGCTGTTTAAGTCGCTGAAGGCGGCTTTCTTAGCAGGAGAAACAACCAGCATGTTAGGCTGACCACCATCGGTGTAAGCAGCTTGCATTGCAGTGTCGATTTGAGCCAGAGTCAAAGCGCGGTTCGTGCCTGACATATCAGGAACATCCGTGCCGTCACCAGTAGCAGCAGAAGTGCCAGAGGCATCATCTACGTTGGTAATCCAGCTTGACAAAGTACCAGCTTTACGCGGGTCAGAACCACTACGGGCTGTATCTGAGTGCAGATACTTCTCGATGTCACGACGCAGCTCAAGACCTTTCAGAACTTTCTGATAGGCGGTTTCCTTGTCGCGGCCTGCTTTGTCAACAGCGTCCAGCGTACCAGAAACTTGTGCATCTTTTTGCGAGATTTGCATGTAGTTGCCCAAGCGAGTGGTGGCAGTCGGCGTATCATAAGTAGCGTCAGCACCTTCGTTCTGGTAGTTGGTTGCTGAAGCAGCAGCCAGTTCTTGCACTTGCCATTCGACAAATACGCCATTTCCTGTCTCTTTTTTCAGAGCAGAAAAAATGGGTGTTTCTTCAGGGTCAATTCGCGTGATTACGTCGCTTAAATCTTCCCGCTCACCAACAGCGTTGGTAGTAGTAAAAGTAGCCATTTTAAGACCTCATTCTCTCAAGTAATAAATCTACAGCAGCATCTTTGCTGCCAGTTTTGTTTAGGCGTTCAAGTGCCTGTTTATTACGCTTTGCATTACTCTGAGCTTTGGTCGTTGGTTTGCCTGACTTGGTTACCTTAGGAGCTTTCTTTACTTTCTTTTGAGCTACTGGCTTTTGAGCCATAAGCTGGTCGTAAAGATAAGCCTTGCGAATAGCAAGGACACCACGAGCATCTGCAATGTTAGAAACCTCTTGCTCGCTAAAACCCAACGTGCGTTGAGCATAGCTGACAATCTCTTGTTTCTGTTTTTGTGCAACTTCAGGGTCTTTCCATTCTGGTAGAGCTTCTAGGAGTTTTTCCTGTTGCTCCGCCAAAAGGGTTTGACGTTGCTGCATTGCCTCATGTTGCTGCTCTTCTTGTATGCGCGTCTGTTCGGCTTTTACTTTTTCCATCGCTTCCTTACGGTCACGCTGGGCCTCACGTTGACGCATATACTCCATCGGGTCTTCGCTGTAGAGAGTATCCCAATATTCTTGGGGTTGCTCACCAGCAGTATCCAACTGTGCTTGCAACGATTGCAAAGCCTGAGCGTATTGCTCACGCTGCTGCGATAAAGCCTGTGCTTCTGCCTCTGAGGTTTTGCGAACCTCTGCGGCTTCCTGCATACGCTTTTGTGCAGCCTGCTCCAACTGATAAGATTTGACAAGTTCGTCTGCGCTGACGCTCTTCTCTTCACCATCAACCTTCACAGTGTAGTATGACTCTTCGTCTAAGACCTCTTCGACCTCTGACTCGTCAACATCATACTCTTCGTCATCATCCTCATATTCCTCATCAGCTTCGGATAGCTCTTCTGCGTCCTCTGCCTCAAATTCATCTTCAGATGTCGCTTCCATTTCATCGGTTTCAACAACCTCTTCAACTTCAGCTACAGGCTCTTGAGTATCTTCGCTTGCCTCTTCAGGGGCGTTGGTATTCAAGAGAAGGTCAACAGCTTGACCTTTGTTTAGAGATTCACCAGCTCCTAACAGGGTACTAGGTTCGTCACTCATTTTTAATCTCCTCTACGGATTCTTTAGGAGTTTAACTCCAGTTTCGCTAAGTCACCTGTCTCGATGACTTCTGACAAATGGCCTCGCACCACCATTAGTGCTTGGTACATTTGAAAGAGCGTTTCTCGTTCATCTTGCGATGACGAGGAATCTTTCAGTGCGCTCATGTACTTTTCCTCAAGTACATCAAACGCCTCTACAATCAAAGGGTCGCGCATCAATGCTTTGGCGCGTTCACCCCTGTTTTGTTCTTCCCTTCGCTTCCCTTCATCCATCAGCAGTCTCCTCTACTGTTGCAAAATAGCAACACAATGCTTTGCGCGCAAGACCCTATACGCGAGGAAGGTTTGTTGACGCATCAAGCCCAGAGCGAATTTGCTCAAGTCGCAACTGACGCTCAAACTCAAGCTCCTGACGGCGTAGCTCAAGCTCCGCAGCCATGTTCTCTCTCTTGAGGTCAAACTCCATCTGCATTTTCTGTTGCTCCATTTGCATCTTGGCTTGCATTTTTTGCATCTCAAGTGCAATGGCGGGGTCTTGTTGTGGGCCTTGCTGTGCAGCGGCTTGTGCTTGTTGTGCCAATGCAGCCTCAATCTGCTCAGACGGTGCAAAAAACTGAGTTGCATCTTTGAAGCCAGACAGTTCAGCAATCTTGGCAAGCGTGTTCCGATATTGAGACATGCTGACCATTGGGTTGTTTGCACCCATCTGCATAAGCACCTGCTCTTGCTTTTGTGCAATCTGAGAAAGGAAGGCAATCTGCTGGTCACGCTGTGCAGTGCCAAGCCCTACATTGATTTGCACATCATAAGAGCTTTCCCACTCACGCGGGTTCATCGGTACGAATTGATTGCGGAGACGAATAATCTTCTCTTTGTTTTGATACTTCGTAACCAAGTGCAAGATGCCACGGAACAATGCGCGTACACCTGTCTCAGCAAACACACGAGCAATCATCTCAATCTTGCCTTGCGAAGCAGCCTGCATAGCAGCAACAGCAGTAGCAGTAGTTGACTGCAATGCGTCTGCATCAAGACCCATAGACTGACGTGAAATTCCTGTGCGCTGCTCTTTAATGCTGTCCATATAGTTCAGTGCAGGGAAGACAGAAGAAGAAACTTCAGGAACTTGCAGGGGCTGAACCGCCCCAGCGGTACGAGTACGCACGATGCCGCCGGGGCGGTTCGTCAACAAGTCATCGAGGTTTACTTGGCCTTCAACAGCAACGACACGAGCATTGTTAGTGTTGTAGATGTTGTCGAGCAACTGACGCATCAGGGTGGATTTGATAAGCTGCACATCCATCACAAGCTCTGCAACCGAGCGACCAATCGCACGGTGCGGCATTAGAATTGGCGATAGCATAGCAAATGGAATGTGGTCAAATTCTTCGTTTTCAAGAATGTGATAGCCATTACCTACTGTAAGAACGCGACGGAACTCAGCCACCCCGTCACCATCATAGTCAGAACGAATATAACATTCCGTAACGAGAACATTCCGCATAGTTGGGTCATTGCTGTCGCTAACGGCACTTGTCTCAAGGTCTTCAAAACGCGACGTGCGTTCTTCAGAAATATCAAGGTCAGTATATCCCGCATATTGCTCTACCTCATCACGCTCATACCCCATAGACACAAGGTCGCTAACCGTCATGGTTGAGCGGTGAGCTACAAAGTTTGCGTCATCAAGGGACTTGGCACGGTTGCCAATAAGGAACTCTTCTGGTGGCACATTCTCAATGCGAACATTGCCACTGTTTTTTGTGCGTTTAATTTTTACATCGTAAATAATAGGAGCGGGAATGATGATGCCCTCTGGGCCTTCCATGTCCTCACCAATGGTGCGTTCATCGCGGGAAACAACCTCAACCTCTGGGTCTGCAATCAACATGGTAAGCTCATCTTCGTTGAGACCTTCATATTCTTCTGTCTCAACTTCGATGATTTCATCCCAGTAGAACTTAACGATACCGCTCTTTAGAATAAGCGCGTCCTTAAACCAGTTGTGCATGATTTCAAAACCACGGTTATCATTGTTGATAACCCAGTTGCAGTAATCGCTGGCCTGTTCGGCAATGGCAACATCTTCTGGCCCATGCGGGACAAAACGCACATAGTCATCAGACTGCGTAAAAATACGCATCAAGGACGGCATGATGTGTTCGATAGTGTCAGATACTTCAGTGCTAACAACTTGAGAGCGGTCTGGCTGCTCATTGCCAAACGGCTCACCCAAGTAGTAGTCCATCGCGTCGATACGGTCTTGCGAGTACTCCGTATCGTAGTGACCTAGCGCTTGTTCAATCTCATTGCGAACAATGCCCTGAAACTCAATTTCGTCCATCTTAGCCATAACTATGCTTTCTTAGTTGCCTTAGCCTTTTTAGCTGGTTTAGCTACTTTATCTACTTTAGGTTTTTTCTCTACCACGGGAGCAACCATCAGCGGCTTGCGGCAAGACTTACAAGATTCTTTATAACCATTCGGATTGGGGTATCCGCAGTGTGGGCAAATCATTTCTCTGTCCTCTGTTTGCGTGGGCGACCACGTTTCTTAGGTGCAGCCTTCTTAGCTGCTTTCTCCGCCTCCAGTGCCGCTGCTTTCTCGGCAGCACGGTTGCGTGTGTAAACAGTAACATACATTATTTTTTCTTCTTAGTAGCTTTTTTCTTGACTACCTTTTTGCCCATCTTACTTGCGTAAGATTTCGCTGCTGTTTTGCCCTTCTTAGTATAAGGGAACTTTTTTCCTGCTACGCTTGGCATATCTAACTCCTACCACTTAACTTTATGTGACCAGTATTTTGCAGACAACTTACTTGTCGGCTTACCTTGTGCGTTGTGACGCGCATAATAAGAACGCTTACGCGCCTTGTCTTTTGCAGTCTTTGGATTTTTGCCAGCACCACGCACACCTTGCTGACCAAAACGAATGAGGCGAATCTTGTCACCTTCTTTTGCTAGAACCGCGTGGCTCTTCTTCGCATGCTTGGGGGTACGCTTCGGTTTGTTGTAACCAGCAAAACGCTCACCACGATAGACGATAGCCATTAGCGAATCCTCATATTGCTTTTCGGGCCGAGCTTCTTACGAATGTGCAGCCCACGTTTTTTATGACGGCGACGCACTGGTGTTCGCACCTCAAACGTAGTTACAACCTTCTTAGCCATCAAGCCTCTCCGTAAATGCCATCTTCCGTAACGCGGATGGACGAAATAATCTCCATGTATTCGTCAGGCGAAATCTCCGCCATTTGACCACAATACGCAGATGCAAGCAAGGTCAAGTTCAACAGGTCGTCCCAGTCAGTGCCGAGACCATTCAGGCCATCAAGGGTGGCAACCAAGATGTCAAAGTCATCTGTGTCTTCTTCAAACTCAATATAAGCCATCAGACGACCCAGTTCGCTTTCTCATAATTTATTGACCTGTTCCATTTGTGGCGCGAGCCGTCTTTACCAATGCTGGCACGACCAGCAAAGGTCAGGCAGAAGGAGTCGGCAAGGTCAGGTGAGTTGAGGCCACGACGTTTCATCTCGTCCTTGCTCTCAACCTTCAGCTTACCGTTAGAGGTAAACTTAAAGCGCGGCTTAGACAAATCGTCTATTAGCTCCTCTTGCGGCGGAATGGTGCAGTCCCGCGACTCGAACCATTCTTTTGCGAGAAACCACAACTCATCTCGTAAACGCCCATATCTGTCGCCCATTGCAGGTGACTCCGCGACGTTGATACCGCGCACAGGAAGGTCAAGTTCCATGAGACGGTCAACAACGCCAGCACCAAGACCGATACTATCAACCAGTATTTCAGCAGGACGGTCGCCCCATCGAGTCGTTTCGTATTCATTGAGTATAATCCCACAGACCTCCATGAGGTCTTTGTTGCGCCAAGTTTTGATAGGCTCTGTTACAACATTACCCTTGCGTTTGCATAGAGCTGTTTTGTCCGTACCGAAACGTGCCACGTCAAGACCCCATACAACGGGGGTGGTTTCTGCTGGTTGCTGCTCTCGCGTGGATGCTGCCTGCAAGAGATGCAGTGGTACAACCACGTCGTCGTCGGCTTCAGGCCACTCTCCAAGAACACGAACTCGGTAGATGTTGCTGTCTTCGCCATACTTGAGTTTCATATCCTCCATGAAGGTTTTACTCACCTGAGTACTATCAGATGATGCGACCTTCATTGTAAAGAACCTATCTCTCATTTTATTGAAGGCTTCATAGAAGTAGCCAGACGTGCGAGTCGGGTTGCCCGTCATCACAGTCTTTGCACCCTCAGTGGACATAGCACCCTCGCCAACCTCAAAGATGATGTCATCGACACCAGATGCCTCATCAATCAAGAACAGCATATTAGGTGAGTGGAAACCTTGCAGCGCCTCTGGAGTTTCACGACGTGCAGTTCGGGCGACAGCAAAACTGTCCTGCCCTGTAAGCTCAACTTTGTCAGACTTCACTTCAATTAGTTCTTTCAGGCCCTCTGGCATACGACGATGCCACTTTGCGACCTCTGCCCATAAAATGTCTGACAACTGACTAGCAGTGTTGGCAGTACATGCTATCCGACTGGGGGAGCGTGTCAATACCCACCAGAGAATCAACCAAGAAAGAAATGCAGTCTTACCGATACCGTGACCAGAGCGGATGGCTACGCGGTCATTATCCCGAACCGCATACAAAGCATTACGCTGCCACTCCTCTGGACTGGCCTGCAAGATAGACTCAACGAATAATACTGGGTCGAGAGCAATGGCAAGCAATAGCTCCTCAACAGACATGTTTTCTTTTTCCATCTCTCTCTCCTTGTTATGATGGGGCGAGCCGAAAGGGAAAGAAGCCCGCCCCACCGTCGGGAGCGTCAAGGAGGAGAAACGCTCAACCGATTTTGTTGTCTCCTCTGTTGCAAATATGACACAGGGCGGAGCGGTCTGCAAGGGGTGACAATCTGACATGGGGGGTACGGCACACTGCCACCCTCCCCTACGGCACAGTGCCACCCTAATATATCAGAAAGAATATATCATTTAATCTTATTTACTACGGCACAGTGCCACCCCTAAATGAGAGGAAGAAAAAAGAAGAAAAAAGAAGAAAAAATTTTTTATGGGGGTAGTTACTTACGAGCTGTGGAGAACAGGGGGGGGGTGTTGTAAATATGCAACAGGTTTTGAGGGTACTATATAATATATAGCTGCCCCCGCTAA
>UEXM01001063.1_pt1 | contig 25213 bp, 22 predicted proteins | sample 1796661 | NCBI WGS metagenome assembly UEXM01 (sample SAMEA4772469, study PRJEB27181) | metagenome | reverse complement strand
TTGGTAGCAGTTTGGATTTTATATCATATCTACAGTAGAAAATAATATAAAAATCTAGAATATACGTAAACCTCAAGGGTGGTGTGATTAATTTATGGATTGTGTCGCATCACCCTTTTTCTTTGCACTTTACACATCACAAAAAACAATAAATACAAACAGTCAACAGAGCCAACAAATTTACAGTTGGACTTATGCGGATTAAACCGCGTAGTGAGTAGAACTCACATTTGGCTCCATAGAAGGAGAAAACAAAATGGGAAGACCAGTAAAATCAAGTAGATTTGGAAACACAGCAGGAGACTTCGAAGTCACTGGTGCGTTTGCTACAGGAACAGTTCAACCAGACGGAACAGGTGCAGAGGCGGTGTCAACTGCTTCGGGAAACTACATCGTATCTCAGAGATCAAGTACTAGATACAAAGTGAATTTCCTATCAGCGGATGGATCAACAAGACTTACACAAGTCTTAGATCTTACACCGGTTGCTACGGGTTCACTTACGAACGGACAGTTCTGTATACAGATCATATTGGATGACTCTACGGTTGCTTACGCGGCTAAGATCTTCAACAACACTGTACACTACAAAGAAGCAGGTGGTACTACAGGTTCAGTGAAGTACTCGTTGTTAGCAGAAGGTACTGACGAGGGTGCAAACTCTGGCGTTGGTTCAATCGACACAATCTAATACACTTAACGTGCTTTTATGGGGGAGTTTTACGCTCCCCCATTCACAACATAAATACTAGCAAATGGCAAAGACAGTTAGAACATCAGGTGCATACACTCTAGAACCAAGTACTGCGGTCGTTACGATCAAGAATGGCCTACAGTTCACTCCGGTGGCCTTCGCTAGTCTACCGGGAAGTCCTGCAAACGGAATGGTCGCATTCTTGACCACAGATGGGGCAGGTGCCACTAAAAACAAATTATGTTTCTACGAAACTACTAACAACAGATGGAGTTATGTAGACGACGGAAGTGCTGTGGCAACATCATAGGATAACAGATGAGATACAAGGAAATTGACATCAACATAAAGGCCATCCCAGACAAAGAAGATGAAGCACTACTGAACCAACTGATGGGTGCCAAGGGCGTGTCAGTGACTGACAATGAAGAGAAGTCCGACAAACCAGCGGCGGACAACAGCGACAACCCAGGAAAGGTTGCATCAGATGATCCAAACACAGTGGCAACAGTTTTCCCTCCACAACAAGAATTAGAATTAAAGAAACAAGAAGCAGGCAAGGACCTTGGACAGTTCTCAAACATACAACAGGACGCTGATGAAAGAGCCGCAGACGAGGAAGCAAGAGTTGACGCACCGTTGGTGCAACAACCAGAAACAATGGACGGTGGCGACCAACCAGGGGTTCCAAAAGAAATGAAGAGCAAGGAACCAAAGACAGAGAGTGAATTCGTTCAGAGATTGAAAACATTATCCGGCCTATAAGGAGCGTAAATGGCATTCAGGAAACTAGTAGGATCTTACAAAGATTACAACCTATCAACACACATCTTGGAAGACGGTTACCTAGCAGTAGACGTAGACACAGGTAGTTTAGCTCTCGGAGATGGTAGCACGCCAGGCGGAACAGCAGTTGGTGGCGGTGGCGGTTCATCGAGCCTGGGAGACCTTAACGCAGTAGGTTCAACATTGTCAGCACCAAGTAACGCAGACATGACATTGCAGACATCCGGCACAGGGATTGTGTTGATCAATGACACCTTCAAAATAGGTTCCGGTGCGAGTGTAACAACAATACTGGATGAGGACACCTTATCTTCAAATTCAGCAACGGCCTTGGTAACACAACAATCAGTCAAAGCATACGTTGACACAGAGATAGCGAACGTATCCGTTGGTGATCTTTCATTCGTGGGATCCACAATTGCCGCACCCAGCAACGCAGACCTTACACTTGTTTCTAGCAATGGAAACGTAGTAATAGAAGGAATCAGGGTAGCAGGCACCACACTATCTACAGAGGACTCAAGTCCAGGAATAGAGATAGCAGGCAACCTTATACCCAGCCAGGACGGTGTTTTCCAGTTGGGATCGCAATCACGTAGATGGCAAACTGCCTACTTGGCCGCGGAAACAATTGACCTAGGTGGAGCAACAATCAAATCAGATGGAAGTGGAGAATTAACTATTGCGGCTACAGGAGCAACACTCCCTGTCGGATCTAAAGTTGTTGACCAGGCAATAGTGCTTGGTGGCAAAACTAATAAAACCACTGCTAGACCAGTGCAGATTGTAAAATTATTTGTCAGTGATGGAAGCAGTAATTTCAGTGATGCTCAACTGTTGGCAAAAACAGCAGATCTGGAACTGGAGTTTAACGGCACAGTAGAAGATGTACCAGTCTACACAGATGCACAGCAAACTTTTACCCTTGCAACAGGTGATTCGTTGGCCACAAATGCCGGCGGAATAACACTATTCCAGTTCTAACAATAAATACCTACAATACAAAGGACCTGAATGCATTCCGTGACGGCAAGAAAGCGGAGCACAGAGGGAGTGATATATGGCAGATAAAACACCGGTACGAGTAGTCTTTAACGCATCTAATGTGGCCACTGGAATGGCAGAGTTCCAATCGGGTGACACAGTACCAGTAGCAAGCGGTGGTACAGGTCTTAGTTCCATAGGTTCAGCAGGACAAATTATTAAAGTAAACGCGGCAGGAAACGCTCTTGAATTTGGTGCAGAAGGTGATCTATCAATCACCAATCTAGTAGCACCCACAAACGCAGATTTAACATTATCAACTTCTGGCACAGGGAATATAGTGCTAGATCAAATAACATTAAGAGGAACAACATTTAGTTCCACTGACTCATCATCCATAAACATAAACGAGGGATTGATAGTTGATGGTACTTTGATTGTTTCCGGCCAGGCAACACTGAGTGGGTTGGCCTATCCAACATCGGATGGTACTGTTGGACAGTTCCTTAAAACGAACGGAAGTGGTACACTTTCATTTGCCAATCTATCACTGGGAGATCTAACTATAATAGGATCAACTATATCGGCTCCGTCTAATGGAGATTTAACTTTAACAACTTCGGGTTCTGGAATAGTACATGTAAATGATTCATTTAAAATCGGGTCTGGGGCAACTGTAACAACTATACTTGACGAAGATGCCATGGGTTCGAATAGTGCAACGTCACTGGCAACACAGCAGTCAATCAAAGCATATGTTGACTCAAGTATTTTAACAAAAGACAACACAGATGAGATAGCAGAAGGTTCAAGTAACTTATATTTCACGAACGCAAGGGCAGATGCCAGAATTACAGCGGCACTGATTGATGAGGACAACATGGCAAGCAACAGTGCTACTAGACTGCCAAGTCAACAGTCAGTCAAGGCTTACATTGATGCACAAAACGTTGCCCAAGCATTAACCTTTGTTGGTGATGACTCAACAGGTACAGCAGTAAATTCAGGAGAAACATTCCAGATAGCAGGTGGTACAGGGTTGACTTCCGCTGTTGTAAATGACACAATGACTTTGGCTATTGATTCAACTGTGGCAACACTTTCAGGATCACAGTCTCTAACCAACAAGACTTTAACATCACCGGTTTTAGACACAGGGGTATCAGGAACAGCAGTCAAAGACGAAGACAATATGTCTAGCAATAGTGCAACAGCATTAGCAACACAACAATCAATCAAAGCATATGTTGACGCACAAGATGCCAACATAGCCAGTGACACTCTAACTTTGACAAACAAAACTTTTGATGTGGAGGCAACAGGAAACTCAATTTCAAACATTGATGTATCTGATTTAAAATCAGGTGTTCTGGACACGGATATAACAAGTGTGTCTGGTTCAGATGATACCTTAGCATCTGCCAAAGCAATTAAAACATATGTCGATTCACAGGTAACTGCACAAGATTTAGATATAGCCGCAGATGATTCGACTGCTATCGCCATTGACTTAGATTCAGAAGTATTACAGGTATCAGGCGGGTCAGGAATCACAACCAGTGCCACCGGCAACACAATCACTGTGTCTATGGACACTGCACTCACAGTAAATTCACTTGTATCTGGTGATTCGTCATCAATCAACATCAAAGACGGACTAGACATCGATGGAACACTAACATTGGCAAGTGGTACAGGTGTAAACAACATACTCGATGAAGACGACATGTCTTCGAATTCGGCAACTGCACTAGCAACGCAACAGTCGATAAAAGCATATGTTGACGCACAAGATGCCGCAATAGCATCAGACACATTGACATTGACTAATAAAACATTCGATGTTGAGGGCACAGGGAACAGTATTTCAAACATTGATGTGGCAGATTTTAAAGCGGCCGCGATTGTAATAGAATCAGAAGGCATTGGTTCCAATGACAATGACACAACGCTACCAACATCAGCGGCAGTTAAAGATTATGCAGACACCAAAGCAGTATTAACAGGTTCAACCAACAATACTATTGCAACTGTCACAGGTGCACACGCACTTAATGGTGAAGCCAACTTGACATTTGATGGTAGCACACTTGCAGTCACAGGAGCGGCAACTGTTTCAACCACACTGGGAGTCACGGGTGCTTCTACACTGGACGGTGTCACAATCACAGACAATACTATTTCAACAAATGCCTCGAATGCACCTTTAGAGATAATTGCTAATGGCACAGGCCCGGTGGTAATAACTTCAGGTGGTGTTGCGTTTACCTTGCCAACCACTGATGGTAGTGCTGGTGAATTTTTGAAAACAGACGGATCAGGAACACTGTCATTTGGTTCAAGTGCCGCAACTTCTTCGGACGATACACGGGTGGTCACCAAGAACAACAAATCAGTGTCCACTTCGCCGAGGACAGTAGACTACTTTCAGTCGTCCAGTGCGGACATGGCATGGTACTTTATTGCATTGAACGACCTCACAAATGACCGTTCAAGTGCATCTTGTTTTACTGTGGCACATAACAACACAGACGCATTTGTAAGTGGTGCAAGGGGTGGTTCTTCTGGATCCAACAACTCGCTACCAACGACAACAGCGGACATATCCAGCGGCCAGGTAAGGGTCAAGATAGCGGCTCCCAGTGCAGATTCCAAGATCAGTTACTACAAGATTCCAATATCGAGAGCCAATACAGCCGATGCTACCGCGGGTGTAACTGTAACAACTTCTAACACAGATGTTGATTCGGGATCGGAAGTTATAGACTCATTTGCCCATGCATCGTTCAGGGCGGCAAAATACACCATACTAATAGACAACAATTCTAAAACAGAAACAGGTGTAATAGAAGCACTAGTTGTGCATGATGGTTCCGAAGCGTTCATTTCTCCGTACGGAATAGTGAACACAGGCAACAACGACATGATCACATTGACAGCACAGATAGTCAGTGCCAATGTTGTAGTGTCGGCGGCAGGTCTTGAACCAAACCTATCACTGAAAATACACAAGACCTTGTTATCAGATTCAATGTCAGCGGTATCAAACGGCAATCAAAAAATCATAGGCGCAACCACAGTCAGTTCCAGTGCCACATCATTTGACAACTTCGATCTTGACGATGCAACAGCGGCAATGTACTATGTTGTAGGTGGTAACTCGTCAGAAGGAGAATTTAGTGTGTATGAAGTTTTCTGTGCAGGTGCACCTGGAGAAGCATCAGTCACACCTGGTTCTTTTGTGTCAACAAAAGGCACAACACAACTCGAGTTCACAGCAGGATTCAAATCTGACGCTGACAACAGTCTGGAGTTAAGTGTTTCATCCACATCTGGTGGTTCAACTGTAGTAAATGCCTACAGAATCAACTGCCTAGCAGAATAATATTACCAAAACAAAATAAATACAGCATAATAACAACAATCATGCGGGAGATATGGAACCATGACAACAAGAAACTTTAGAGTAAACAACGGTTTAGAAGTAGGCGATATTGTAATATCAGCCTCAGCAAACACAATAACAGGCGGCGCGACGGCGGCACCAAGTGCTGACGGTCAGTTCGCAAACAAGAAATACGTTGACGATTCAGTAGCGGCAGTGTCAACAACTGCAATCGCACAATTAAACACAAACGTAACAGTATCAGACTCAGGAACAAACGGAACAATCACCGCCACAGCAGACGGCGGTGCAGTATTGAGCCAGACGGCGGCGAACACTACAATCACAGCATCAACAGACATCACATTGGCGGCAGGTGCGGATGTTAACATTCCAGTCGACATTGGTCTACGTTTTGGTGATGGCGGTGAGAACATCGAAACAGACAACACAGACTTCACGATCACATCAGGTGGTAAACTTAACTTGTCTCCAGCCTCAGATGTAATCTTGCCCAACGAAAAGGGATTAATTTTCGGCGATGCAGGTGAGAAGATCGAGGGTGACGGAACAGACTTGACCATTTCGTCTTCAGGCTTGTGTACAATCACAGCAACAGGTAACACAGTTATTACTAACAACGCCTTGATAAGCGGTAACCTTGTACTGACAGGTAACTTGACGGTAAACGGAGCCACAACAACAGTAAGCTCAACTAACACAACTATCGCAGATAACTTGATTGAACTTAACACAGGTATATCAGCATCAACAAATGACGCTGGTATCATCATTGAGAGGGGTTCAACAGGTAACAACGCGGCAATCGTTTGGGATGAGTCAGCAGACAAGTTTGCAATGGGTTTAACAACTTCAACAGCGGCTGACAAGTCGGGTGGTATAACTGTATCGGTAGGAACGCTATTAGCGAACCTAGAAGGCACAGCGACAGCGGCTCAGTATTCTGACGTTGCGGAGCGATTTGCATCTGACGAAGCAATGGCTCCAGGAACAGTTGTGGCACTAGGAGGTGCTGAAGAGATATGCAAGGTAAACGAAGAAGGATCAGACGATGTGTTTGGTGTTGTTTCTAGTTTAGACCAAGCGGCATTCAAAATGAACGGTGGTGCAGGTACAGACGAAACTCACCCTTACATCGCAATGACGGGCAGGGTTGACGTGAAAGTAATCGGCACAGTGAACAAAGGTGACAGACTTATATCTGCATCAGTTCCGGGATATGCGAGAGCGGCCGCAAAAGCGGAATGCACAGCATTCAACGTAATTGGTAGAGCTTTGACTAGCAAATCAGAATCGGGACAAGGTTCAGTATTAGCGGCGGTTAGAGTTAGCCACTAGTAAATACCTATACTTTTTAATAGAATCAAAAGGCGGTTTTCGGATCGCCTTTTTTTTTTAGACAATAAGATCTAGGATAGTTTGTAGTTTTCCTTTGATACTTTTATTATTCAAAGTATTTTTCAGACCCATGTGTAGATTCTTGGGCCAACATTCAAACGCAGTCCAGCAGTATCCTGAATGTTCGTCATTGAGTTTGGGTATGAATTCTGCATCAATGGCTACGAGATACGTATGAAAGAAGAACTTCTGATCGTTTGATGTGAACATCTCCAATGGTATCACCTTCTTGAACTTGGGTAGACCGCCTGTCTCTTCCTCAATCTCACGTTTGAGTCCTTCAAAAGCACTCTCCGTGAATTTACTTTGGCCACCAACCAATCCCCACATGCCTTGTGTTTTGCGGTCAGTCCTCTGTAGGAACAGGAAACGTTTGGTGTTTGTTGCGTAGAACAGGGCACCTGAACAGACTATGTTTTCTTTCATGCTATATTATAACAACTATGGTGTGGTAGCGTCAAGGCTTGAGTTGTACCCTGGGTCTGCCCCACCGTCTAATACTATGCTCCAATTACCTTGTGTGTACACACCCTCGTATGATTTGACCCATTCTGTGCCATTGAACCTGTACTGTATTCCTGTGTTTAGGTTGGTAACGTAGTGTTGTGTAGAATCTGGATTTGATGCGTCAAATGCCACATTCCATTTGGATGTTGAGCTGTTGTATTCTATGATGTCACCTACACTGGCCACAAGTGTACCCCAAGTTTGACTCTGGAAACTGGCCGTGCTATCTCCCACGTCATTTATTACCAAGTATCTGTCACCGTTTGCGGGTGTGCCTGGATCAAAGGTTGCTGGGTTTATGATCTTCTTGACCGCTGTCAATGAGTTGCTTGGTATAGTGTCCCCGTCTATTGTGTATAACAAAATTGTGTCATCCAGCGTTGACGTTGCTATGGTACCAACGATCTCGTTGCCGTTTGGTTGTGTCAATCTTATCTGTGATGTGCCATTCGTGACCTTGCCGTATTGATCTAACAGCACCTTCCAGTTCACTGCTGGGCCAAATGTTTCGAATGGATCATAGTTGTTGGGCTCGTTGGCACCTGTCTGGAATCCATCTCCACCTGATTTAACGTTAGTGCCCGTTGATCCTAATAATCGTAATTGGTTCCCTGTCACCAACAATCCAAAGTTGTTTGGGGTGATGTAACTTCTTGATGTTAGTTCTCCGTCTATCAATCCTTTTGCTATTCCACCATCATCGTCGTATATGCTCATTATGATCTTCTGTACCACCCCTAACTTTTTAACTTTCACTGGCGGTGATAACCATATTGGCATACTAAACTGTAAAGTTGCCACATCAATTTCGGTATCCGCACCCACCGGAATAGTCCTCGAACTAAATGTGATATTCCCTAACTCAATATAACTTAGACTTGTCCAGTCTATGTAGTTGTCTGTTTTCTGTATCTCGAAATCTGGGTTAAACAAGTACAGGATCTGTTCTAGTATCTGAAGTTTTTGATCAGTGTTTGATGAGAAAATATCCGCTGTTACTTCCAATCTAAATGGCGAAGGCATGACCTTCTCCACAGTGTATCCTGCACCTAATTGGTTTGTGTAGTTTCCATCACTGTCCACATCTCTTTCTCTTAAATGTTGCTTTTCTATATGATATGGATTCTGCATCCTTTCTCTATCATAATTTAATTCTCTCACATAACAGGCAATTTTAGGAGCGTAGTTTAAAGCATTTTCACTGTTGTTTCTAATTATGTTTGCTACCTGTCTAGTAGGATCACCGTACACCACAGGTACTGCTCTTAAATTAACGGCCCCGTCACTGCCTCTGCCCGTTTCCACAGAGAAGTTGCTCAATATCCTGATGAATTGTGTGAGAAATTTTCTAACCTGTCCTTCGTAAAAATGTAGCATTATTAATTGTCAGCCTTTGGTTTCAATGCATCTGTCAATGACTGTCTCTGTGTGACAGTTAAACCATTTATGGTTGATTCTGTAGCATTGTTGACGAAACTTGTTTTGTAGTTTCCTCTAGAATCATTGTTAGTCGTAGTTATTCTCACACTGTCCTCGATTTTAACCCATCTGGCTCCGTCATATCTAAACAACCTGTTGGGTAAGAAATCTGTCCTCAAGAAGTAGTCACCTTTATCTACGCCTGTTGTTGGAAATGTTATACCAAACCCTGCAGGATTTCCGTTGGGTGCAACACCATCACCGTCTAGATAGAACCCATAATGTGAACTTGCTGGTGTGTCTATTGTTGCATTAACAGTTTTATCACTACTGGCCCTTTGTGCTTCTGTGTTGACATTTTCTGTACGTATGTTACCCCTCTCATCTATGGGTGCGACGTAGTATTGTTTGTAGTTGAATCCTGCCTTCGGTGCGTCTTGCTCTGCCTGTGCCACCACTTGATCATTTATAGTTTTTTCTCTGTTGTAGGTACTCATATAACTGGCAACAGATCCTTGGGTTGTTGCATCACCAATTATGTCTTTGAATTCTTGTGCGTCGACTAGAGTTTTCATTTTCAATCTTAATAAATGTGGCCACCATGTCTGTGAAAATCCTTCCGCCGCCCTGTTTACATCTTCCACAACATAATATCTTTTCAATGCAATTGGTATGCTTTCGTCCAACGAATAATCTTCTTTCATGTGCGGAAATTCAATTACATCACCACTCATTGGTTTTCTGCCAATCCTCTCAACTATATCATTTAGATGCACAGTCAAAAACAATGTGTCGTTCTGTAAGAACATGCCAAACTGTGATAGATTGAAATCTGCATCTTGTACATTGTATATTCCCCTCACGATGTAAATATCATCTGCATATTTCCTGTCCCTGTTCTCTAGAAAAAGTAAATCCTGTATGGTCGTTTCGTTTAGATCACTTCCGGTTACCCTGGGCTGGCTAGGTGATGCAGGGCCGTCCTTGTTTGTGTCTCCCTGATCGTAGGGGCCTAGGTACTTGTGGAAATGTAGATCGGTGCCTCCCACCTGAAACATCTCTTTGATGTTGCGATCGAAGAACTTGTAGTCATTGCCCTTTTCAGGCTTAAAAATGGATAATCTTGGCATATCATACATATTTATTGCACAGGCAATGACTATAAATATGAGTATGTCAGAACTACAAACAGGACAACAGGAAATCTTTGATTACGTTAAGAACAATCTCGGTGACGGGATGATTGACGTTGAATTAGACCCAAAACACTATCAAACGGCACTGGAAAGAGCCGTGAACAAATTCAGACAGAGATCTTCAAATGCTGTTGAGGAATCTTATGCTTTTCTTGAATTGAAGAAAAATCAAAACAGTTATATCCTACCAGATGAGATCATCAATGTTAGGAATTTAAACAGGAGAACAGTTGGTTCAAGAACTGAAGGCGGAGAAGGCGGAACACTGTTTGAACCATTCAACCTCGCATACACGAACACCTACCTGTTGAGAGCGGGTGCAACAGGTGGACTGGCAACTTACTACGCTTTCGCATCATACCAAGAAATGATAGGAAAGATGTTTGGAAGTTTCATACAGTTCCATTTTGACGTGGCAACAAAAAAATTAACTATCACTCAGAGACCGAGAGCTGACGACGAGACAGTGCTTATGCACACTGACAACTTCAGGCCAGACATCACACTGTTTAAAGATATCTACTCAAAACCATGGATCAGAGATTACACACTTGCCGTGTCTAAAATAATGTTAGGCGAAGCGAGAGGCAAGTTCAACACAATAGCAGGTCCACAGGGTGGCACAACACTGAACGGCGATGCGTTAAAGAACGAAGGCCAGGCAGAGATAGATAGATTGGAAGCAGACATAGGAAACTTCCAAGAAGGCGGAACACCGCACAGTTTTGTTATTGGTTAATTGACACCAAACTCCATTTAAATACCTTGCAATGAATCATTCCCAATACAAAAAATACTCTGACCTCTCACTGCAAGAACTTGAAAGTTTGGTAGAGGAACTTGAGCTAATGAGCCTAAAGGCGCTGAAAGAACGCAAGAAAACCTTGAGATCATCCATATTAAGATCTGTGAGAAAAGCAATCAAAGAGATTGAAAAACGTTTAAAAAAATAGTATAATAAACCTATGTTAATAGGTGTAGTAGGTTTAATAAGTTCTGGAAAAGGCACAGTCGCGGATAGACTGGTGGAGAAACACGGATATCAAAAAGACAGTTTCGCCAAGAGTCTGAAAGATGCTGTGGCATCCATGTTCAATTGGGATAGAAACATGCTAGAAGGAGATACGGAATCTAGTAGACAATGGAGAGAACAACCAGATGCATTCTGGAGTGCAAAATTTGGCAAACCAACAACGCCAAGATGGGTGTTGCAGTACTTTGGTACGGAAGTGATGCGTGGTCAGATGTACGACGGTATTTGGGTGGACAGTTGTATTGGTAGATACAAGGGTCAGAACACAGTGATAGCAGACACAAGGTTCCCCAATGAAGTAAGGCAAATAAGAGAACACGGGGGCAAGATCATCCTTGTGAAAAGAGGGCCGGATCCTGACTGGTTTGTTAATTACACAGAAGGCAACATAGAACCCAAAAACATACACACATCAGAGTATGCATGGGCAAAGGAAGAATTTGATTTCGTGATTAATAACGACGGTACAAAAGAAGAACTATACGCCAAGATCGACGACCTAATCGTCAGCGACAAGATCACCAACACGCCATCCGAGTCTACGAGTGCTGGCCAACCTTTGGCAATTGGCGCAAACAGTTTTTAGATTACTGACACTAGTATTCCTCAGATTTCCATCCACAAACAGCACATCTAGTTGTGCTTTGGCCTGTGCTTTGAAACCACAAAGTTCACACTTATTTTTCTTTTTATATCCAGATCTTTGCAGTGCTGTCACGCCTCCCACTCGCTTACCGGCTTTTTTCCTGATACAGGTGTCACAGCAACTACGCCAGTAAACCCTGCCATATCTTTTGTAAGCATAGGCTCTAGGTTTGGTCTTACACTCCGTACACAAAGGTCTGTCATTGTACTGCATGTGTGTATTTACGTCACCTATATAGGTACCTGGAAAACGGTAAATTCTGTCGTAAAAACCATACGATTGAATAAATAACTCTAGTATATACGTAACTTGCAAGGAGAATACGAAAAATGGCATTAACATCACCAGGAGTAGAAGTTTCAGTAATAAACGAGAGTTTCTACGTACCATCAGATGCGGGTACTACACCTTTATTCATAGTAGCATCATCACAGGACAAGACAAACGGAGCAGGCGACGGCACGGCCACAGGAACAACTACTGCAAACGCCAACACTGCTTACTTGATCTCGTCACAGAGAGAATTAACAGAGACTTTTGGAGATCCAAAATTCTACACGGACGCATCAGGAAACAGCCTAAATGGTTATGAGCTGAACGAATACGGCTTACAAGCGGCCTACTCATTCTTGGGAGTTGCCAACAGAGCATACGTACTAAGAGCGAACGTGGACACAGCAGAATTAGTTGGAAGTGCCTCGGCACCGACAGCAGTACCAACAGATGGCACATACTGGTTTGACCTTGCATCAAGCAGTTACGGTTTATTTGAGTGGTCACAGACTAATCAATCATTCACAACAATTACTCCTACACTTATCACTTCAACAAGTGACCTAGTTGGCGGTGTTTCAACTGGTGCACCAAAAACTTCAATCGGTGTAATTGGCGATTACGCAATCAACACAACTCACGTTACTAACAAGATCTACAAGAAGACAGCAAGTAACACTTGGGTGCAGGTTGGTTCTACAGACTGGCACGCATCTTTACCAGTTGTGTCTATAGCATCAGGAACAACAGTTACAAGCGGCAACACAATGTTCATCAACGGAACTTCGATTTCAGCAGGTGGTACAGCATTGTCAGATGTTAACACAGCAATTGGCTCTAATGTAACTAACGTTACTTCAGCAATCAATAGCACGACAGGTAACCTAGAAATCTTCCACAACGGTAAGGCACTGGGTGACTCAACAGGTGGGACAAACACTATCAGGTTCGAAGAAGGAAACGGAACATTGGTAGCGGACTTAGGATTAACTTCTAACAAGGTACTAAATGGTGTACAACTTCTACAAGACAAACACACTAACAGACCAACTTGGAAAACAGCAGATGAGAACAGACCCAACGGTTCAGTTTGGTTCAAGACAACTTCTGCAAACTCAGGTGCGGCTCTTGTTGCTAAACTTTACAGCACGGCAAGTGGTAGTTTCTCAACAGTTGCTAGTCCACTTTATGCCACACACAACTCTGCGATCTACAACCTAGACGCGGCGACGGGTGGAACTGCATTAAGCACAGGCACAGTGTACGCACAGTACAACGTGACTGAGGAGTCAATGACAGCGGCGGATGCCGCGGATGCTACTCCGAACCTTGCAGACTTCCAATTCTTCAGATACGAGGGTGGTGCTACTACAATCACTAGTAATACAACTTCGCCAACTTTCACAAGTTCAGACACTTTCAAAATACAAGAGTCAGTGAAGAACCAAGAGGCACTTAACTCGGCAGTAACAGTTACGCTAGGCGGAACTGGGGCGGATGACTTTATCGCGGCAGTGAACGGTGCGGGATTAACAAACGTTTCAGCAACCAAGACAACTGCTGGTGCGATTGTTATGACGCACAAACTGGGCGGTGAGTTTAGAATGACTGAAGAAGGCATGACTGGAACACCATTAACAGATGCAGGATTCAGTGCAACGACGGCACACAGTTATGGAACATACACAGCGAACAGTTCAACTTTGATCGACAACTTGTATGACCTACCAACGGGTGAGAGCCTTGACTCAAGTGCTAACACAGGTATACTGGCAAGTAACTGGAAGAGATTAAGTTACACTGCTTCAACAAGTGCACCAACAAATGAGCCAGCGGACGGTACACTATGGTATCACACGTCGACAGACGAAGCAGACATCATGGCGCACAACGGCACAACTTGGGTTGGTTATGCGACTGCATACGCAACCACAGATCCAAATGGTCCACAGTTCAGTGCAACTGCACCAACTACACAATCAGATGCTACAGCACTTGTGAACAACGACTTATGGGTTGACACTTCAGACTTAGAAAACTATCCAAAACTTTACAAATACAACACATCAGCAACTTTAAGTTCTACAAACACGGCGAACCAGGTTGCAGTGACTACATCAGGCGCGGCTTGGGAATTAGTTGACAAAGCAGACCAAACCACAGAAGACGGTATTGTGTTCGCGGATGCTAGATTGCACACAGCGGCAGACAAGGCAGATACATTGTCAACAGGCGGTGCAGGAACTTCTAGTAGCATCAAAGATTTATTAAGCGATGGCTTCCTAGATCCAGATGCTCCTAACCCAGACCTCTACCCACAGGGTATATTGCTTTGGAACACTAGACGTTCAGGTTACAACGTCAAGGAATACAAAAACAATTACATCACAACTACAAAATATCCAGGAAGCGGATCATCAGGTTTAGGTAACATCAGACAAAGTAACGAGAGCGTAGCAACTTACTTCCCTGACAGATGGGTTACTAAATCAAGCAACAACGCAGACGGTTCTGGTTCTTTTGGTAGGAAGGCACAGAGAAAAGTGATCGTTGAACAATTAAAATCAGAGATCGACACCAACCAAGCAATCAGAGAAGACCAAAGAGGTTACAACGTGATTGCTGTTCCTGGTTACCCAGAGTTGATACAAAACATGATCAACTTGAACACAGACAGAAACAACACAGCATTTGTAGTGGGCGACACACCATTCAGACTAGAGGGTACGTCAACTGCTATACAGAACTGGGCAAACAACACAGCATCAGCACTTGACAACGGCGAAGACGGATTAATAAGTGCAAGTGACTACTTGGGTGTGTTTTATCCATCTGGTTTGACAACAGACAACACAGGTAAATCAATCGTTGTTCCACCATCACACATGATGATGAGGACACTAGCAAACAACGATAACATCGCTTTCCCATGGTTCGCACCATCGGGTACAAGAAGAGGTGTCGTTGACAATGCTACGTCAGTTGGTTACATTGACACAGCGTCTGGAGAATTCCAAACAATATCTGTTACGGAGTCAGTGAGAGATTCAATGCATGAAGTAAAAGTTAACCCAATCACGTTCTTTAGTGGAGCAGGAATTGTTAACTTTGGTAACTTGACTAAAACATCAGCAAGTTCGGCCTTGGACAGAATAAATGTTTCAAGATTGGCAGTGTATCTAAGAACACAGTTAGACGCAATCGCTAAGCCATTTATTTTTGAACCAAATGATGAGTTGACAAGGAATGAGATCAAGGGTGCGGTAGAATCATTCTTGTTGGAGTTGACGGGTCAGAGAGCATTGTATGACTTCCTAGTAGTTTGTGATGACACGAACAACACACCTACAAGGATTGACAGGAACGAACTTTATGTGGATATAGCAATTGAACCGATCAAATCAGTTGAGTTCATTTACATACCGTTGAGAATAAAAAACACAGGAGAAATTGCAAAATTAGGGAACTAATTTTCGATAAATAGGAGAAACACATGGCAATATCAACATTATCAAAATTTACAGTACCTTTAGCAAACGATCAGAGTGCCGCATCACAGGGCTTGTTGATGCCAAAACTTCAGTATCGTTTCAGAGCGATCCTGGAGAATTTTGGAGTATCAACACCAAGGTCAGAACTAACGAAACAGGTTATGGATATCACAAGACCCAACTTGACTTTTGACACAGTGACACTGGATGTGTACAACTCAAAAGTTTATGTTGCGGGCAAACACACTTGGGAACCTATCACAGTCACTCTAAGAGATGATGTGAACAACTCAGTGACCAAACTGGTTGGTGAACAGATCCAGAAACAGTTTGATTTCTTTGAACAGAGTTCAGCGGCGTCTGGTATCGACTACAAATTCACAGGCAGAATTGAGATGCTGGATGGTGGTAACGGAGCGAGCACACCAAACGTTCTAGAGACATGGGAACTTTACGGTGCATACGTTGAGAACGTGAACTACAACTCGTTAGCATATCAAACTTCAGAACCGGCAACAATCACCATGCAGATCAGATATGACAACGCGATCCAGACTCCAACAGGAACAGGAATTGGAACAGCGGTGGCTAGAACGATCGGTACATTGAGTACAGGTGGTGGACAGTAATACAAAAAATTAAGTTAGCAATTATAAAGTGAAAAAAGCGTCTTTATAGGCGCTTTTTTTGTGGCCATAAATACGTACATGCCAAGCATCAACAACTTCCTTAAAGGTTTCCAGGACGGACTACCGGGTATGAAAGACTACCAACACGCATCGAGATTGTACATAGACGACAATTACAAGTTGATGCCCAAACAGAAATTCCTGTTCCACGTGGTGTTCAACACCGATGAAACCTTGTTCCAAGGGGGATTCAACGCAAGTGAGAGATACCAACTGAACATGTTGGTCAAACAGTGTGACCTGCCCAAGTACGACATGAGCTACGAGGAGAAGACACAATACAACAAGAAGATGTACAACGCCACAAGGATTGCGTACGATCCTGTTAACATCACATTCCATGATGACCACGCAGACACTGTGAACGCATTCTGGAAGAAGTACTACGAATACCACATAGCAGATTCTGTAGGCATAAACAGTGACCAGACCATATCCGCCACCAAGGATGACTATTATGCCTATGGTGATGCGAGACAGACGACCAAGTTTGGTATGGACACACCGAGACAGAGAAGTAAACCATACCTCAAGGGCATAGAGATTTTCGTGCTACACAAGAAACGTTTCACTTCAATGACCCTTGTCAATCCTGTGATAGGATCATTCTCACACGACAACCTGGACCAGGCGGACGGTACGGGTGTGATGAGCAACACCATGCAGATCCTGTACGAGACCGTGATTTACAAATCAGGCATAATCAACAAGAACAACGTTCCTGGTTTCGCTACAATCAACTATGACAACTCTCCTAGTCCACTTACTGTGTTAGGTGGCGGTACCAACAGCATATTCGGTCCAGGTGGTGTCGTGGACGGTGTGGGTTCGGTGATCAGAAACGTGCAATCAGGAAACATCTTAGGTGCCATATTATCGGCATCTAACACTTACAACAATGCCAAGAAGATCAAGAAGTCAGATGTCAAGCAAGAACTTAAAGGTATAGCCAAAAACTCCATATTGGAAATTGGCAAGCAGGCAGGATCAATAACCAATCCCGTAGCACAGTTCAGTGTGGGTGCGGCGGTAGTGGGGTTAACTGCACTTGCTTCGGCAAGGGGCACAGCAGACAATAAGAATAAAGCAAATAACACAGTTATAACAAACGCTACTGTGGATACTGTTAACTTCCTTGGTATAAACGAATCATTCGATCTAGTATCTAATGATGAAAGTGTCCGAGATGAGATAGCGGCTGGATTATACTACAAAGACATAGGTTCTCGTAAAGGACTGACAGTTGCCCAGTCAAACATAGAATACGAAGGTTCGGCAGACAACATAAAGGGCGTGTATACTAGTAAAGCAATAACAGATGTAAGGAAACTGGTCACAGAAGGATACATAAAAATTTCTAGAGCAACACAAGATGTTGAAATAGCAGTAGAGAAAGCGACGATATAATGGCTGAATTTTATACGAATCTACCACCAAAGGACAAAGACGAGTTACAGAAAACTATAGACAAACTGACCACGGTCCCTTTTGAAACAGAGTATCAATTCAACATAGGAGAGTATGACAGCACCATAGCGTTCTTCGTCAAACGTAATTTCTCTAGGACAGCGGCGGAGGCCGTTGCATATGCAATTCTAACACAGGCCAAAATAGACAACATCAAACCACAGCAGATATTAGACCAATTGACATACTCCACACCGGCTTTGTTGTCTGAACTGATGACCATAATATTAAACGCCAACAGATACAAGTCAAGTAGGTTGGGTGTGAGAAAAACACTAGATACTAAAGAAACTGTATCTAGAAATATCATAGACTAATGTTACCAAGATTTGCTAGGGGCAAGTTCTTTCCAAAGAATCAAGAGAAATATGTTGGCACAAAAACACCAACCTACAGATCAAGTTGGGAACACTCATTTATGAGATTATGTGATGAACATCCAAACGTATACCAGTGGGCCAGTGAGTCAATAAAGATTCCTTATAGACATCCGTTCACAGGGAAGTACACTGTGTACGTGCCTGACTTCTTCATAGTGTACCAAGACAAGCAAGGTCGCAAACACGCCGAGATGGTTGAGGTCAAACCTATGAGCCAAACGTCAATGGAGGCCGCAGGCAAGAGCATGGCCAAGAAGAAACAAGTTGTAATAAACATGGCCAAGTGGGAGGCCGCCAATGCATACGCCAAGCAGAGAAAAATAAGATTTAGGGTAGTGTCAGAAGAACAGTTGTTTCACAACGGCAAACGTAAGTAAATATAGCAATGACAAAGAAATTAGAAGACATCCTTAATTTACCAAATGTCAAAGAGGCATTCAAAGAGGTAGACAAGAAGGAAAAAGACAAGAAGATCAAGGAATCCAATGGACAACATGCATCTGCTAAGAACCTGGATCCACAGACACAGAAGAATTTACAGAAAAGTTATGCAGAATTTGACAAAGTAGCGGCGGCCCTGCCACAGGTAAAAGGACTGGGTGAACTGTCAGACCTCGAGTTAGACAAATTGGCCATAGAAGCGGAAGAAAGTTACAAGAATTTGATGGATTTGGGCATGAATGTTGACTCACGATATTCTGGAAGGATATTCGAGGTTGCGGGCAACTTCCTACGTAACGCCATAGACGCCAAAAGTGGCAAGATCGACAAGAAACTTAAAATGATAGAATTACAACTTAAAAAGCAGAAGTTGGATCAGGGCAACAAGGACGGTGGGCCAGTGGAAGAAAGCGACGGATTCGTCATATCTGACCGTAACGAATTAATGAAGAAACTGCTTAAGAAAGACTAAATATTGCATATGAGCACATTCAAAGACTACCTAACAGAATCAACAAAGTCATATGACTACAAAATAAAGATCGCAGGGGCAAAGAAAGACATTGATATGAATGCTTTGGAAACAGCACTGCAAAAATTCGATCTTGCCAGCATGTCAGCAGGTAAGACTACACCTATCATGACGCTACCACTTGATTTTCCTGCCTTAAGCAATGAGCAAGTGACCATCTTTGATGTTACGACAAACTACCCAGAATCACCGAGAGTGATGCATGAATACCTTTCAGACTTGTTAAGGATTCCAGCAACACACATAGTTGTGAGAAAACCAGGCGAACCTACAGAACAATATCAAGATGAAATGCAGGTTGCTAAGAAATCAGAATACGCAAACAAATTACTAGACATCGAGTACAAGGATGCACCTAAAGTGAATGCAGAGGATTTCCATTCTACAAAAGCAAACATGGGATTACTGAAAGAATTATTAAAAGACAGAGAAGTAAACAAGGACGCTCCAAAAGAAAAAGAAAACATAATGAGCAAAGAAGAAGTAGGAACACCAAGTCCGTTCTCAAAAATCACAAAAGCACACCCAATAGAAGGAAAGAAATAGTTATGGAAATGATCGACGTATTAACAAAATTAAGAGAAATAGCAGAATCAAAACCTGAATTGGTGAAAGACGCAGTGGACAACGTTGAGAGAACAAATCCAAAAGCAGTCACAGAGGGTGGCATGAAAGACTACCTACACGACGAGGCAGAGAAACTTTCAAGAGAAGAATTCATCAAGAAGCACGGTGAGAGCCTAGCAGGTTTTTGGGACAGCATAAATGGAACAGAGGAATCAGCAGTGCAGGAAGACACAAGCGATGACATAATGCAATGGGCCAAAAAATACTCACAGTACAAGAATCTAGAAAACGACAACCTGATCGAGGCACTATATGATTTTGCATTTGATCTGGGCATCACACAAATGACATTTGAAGTTGGTGAACTACAGGCCGCAGAGAGAAAACTTGGAAAGAAACAAGAGGACTGGGAAGACGCAGAAATCAACGCCGCCATGGAGATGTCACCGATATCAAATGGCTTGATGGACGAATTACATAGAATTTTACCGGGCAACGCAGAATTAGAACAAAAACTTAACAGCATCAGAAATATGCTTCAGAAGGCAGGCTTGAAAGAAGATGCAGAAGATGACCGAATTGAAAAAGCGATGAAAAATATGCAACCAAGCAACGTCACAGGCTATTATGATATCACAGACTTCTGGAAAGAACACACGCAGATGTGGGGCAAGACTGATGACGAAGTGATGCACATGATTTATGAGTGGACTTGGGACGAAATTGGGTACAGTGGAAGTCAGGAGAGAGATGAATTGGCAAAACGTACATCAGCAATAGTGGTTGACGCATTGAAGAACAACAAAGACGACATGACATTCGATGACATGATAGAACAACTAAAAGGCAAAAAAGAAACTGTGAAAGAAGCAATACAAATTTCAGCAGACAGTCCACAGGAAGCATCAATGATGATGCAGATATTGAAACTAGCAGGTGTGCAACAAGTAGACCAAGACATGATCAGTCAAGAGCCAGAACATGGATCAGACATGGATCCAGGTGCAATGAACAAGCAAATGGATACAGACGATGCGGCAGGTTCAATGGACATGGCTAGAATGAGAGACATAATCAAGAATCCAGAAGACGAGCAAAAAGAAGAAACGTTTGCAAACGAACCTGAAGAAAAAGTACAAGACATAGACAGTTTGGTAAACAAACATTCAGGTGGGTTGAACAGACAAAAGCAAACTCATCCAAGAGTTTCTCCAGGCGACAATCCAATGGCGGCGGAAGACAAGATAACTGAAGAAGAGTTGGCTAACAGTCTTAGAACACAGTACGAAAGTTTCAAAACTGCATATCAAGAAGCGGCAAAACCTGACTTCTTAGACATGGACAAAGATGGCGATAAAAAAGAACCAATGAAAAAAGCCATCAAAGACAAAGAAGCAAAGTAATACTTTTCAAAGCAACATTACAGCGTTAAATACTACACTATGGCGTATGTATCATTAGATAGCGACCAAATAAAGAAGGCGCACAAGAAACACAAATACAGCAAGACACAAGTAGAACAACTTGAGAAATGCATGGATACCAAAACCGGACCATTGTTCTTTATGAAAACATTCATGAAGATACAGCACCCGGTCAAAGGATCAATGCCATTCCAACCGTTCCCATACCAAGAGAGACTGATCAACAGTTATAACGATCACAGATTCTCGATCGCCATGTTACCTAGGCAGACGGGCAAGACCACTTGTGCCTCTGGCTTCCTAATATGGTATGCAATGTTCAGACCAGATTCACAGATACTAATCGCGGCACACAAATACGCAGGAGCATCAGACATCATGTCAAGGGTGCGTTATGCCTATGAGATGTTGCCCAGTTGGATCAAGGCAGGTGTCACACAGTACAACAGGAACAGTATAGAATTCGACAACGGATCAAAGATAATGGCGACCACAACAACAGAGAACACAGGACGGGGTATGTCACTTACGCTAATCTATTGTGATGAGTTCGCATTCGTGCAACCACCGGAGAAGGCCAAAGAGTTCTGGACATCACTGTCTCCAACATTGAGTACAGGTGGTAAGTGCATGATCACAAGCACACCCAACAGTGACGAAGACCAGTTCGCATTGATCTGGAAGGAAGCAAACAAGAGATTCGACGAGTATGGCAATGACAAACTGATAGGAACCAATGGGTTCTACGCCATGAAGGCACACTGGTCAGAACACCCAGACAGGAACGAAGAGTGGGCCGAAGCGGAAAAGGCCAGGATCGGTGATGAGAGATTCAGAAGGGAACACGAATGTGAATTCTTGATCTTTGATGAAACACTCATAGACAGTATACATTTGGCAGACATGGAGGCCGCGGCCCCTGTAGAGACGACAGGACAGGTGCGTTGGTTCAAACGTCCAACACCAGGAATGACCTACATGGTATCTTTAGATCCTAGTATGGGAACGGGCGGTGACTACGCCGCAATACAAGTTTTTGAGTTGCCCACATTTGAGCAAGTGGGAGAATGGCATCACAACACAACGCCAATGAATCAACAGGTAAGAATCCTGCAAAGTATTACAAAACATCTACATGAAGCAATCATGGAGAAAGATGCATCTGCTACACCACAGATATTCTACTCCATGGAGAATAACTCGCTAGGCGAGGCCGCCCTGTTAAGAGTGATGGACATAGGTGAAGAAAACATAATGGGCATGTTCCTGTCAGAGCCAATAAGGAAAGGACACAGGCGTAAGTTTAGGAGAGGATTCAACACCACAGCAAAACACAAGATCGATGCTTGTACAAAATTCAAAGAACTTGTGGAGAACAACAAGATGAAGATCAATTCACAACTGCTTATATCAGAGTTAAAGGACTTTGTGGCCAGTGGCATGAGTTTCAAAGCAAAACCGGGACAGCATGATGACCTAGTCAGCTCGTGTTTATTAATGACTCGTATGATGAAAGTGTTGGCGGATTTTGACCCTAAGATATTTGAAAAATGGACTGACAGGACCAGTGAGATAACACCAATGCCCATATTTGGATCGTTCACAGGATAATAAATACACTATATGAACCCTAAAAACTCCGAAGATTTATTCAACAAGATAAGATCGCAATTCTCAAACATCAGACTAGGTGATGAGAACGGTGCCGCTACTGCCGATCCAAGCAGTGCGGTGTTCTTTGAGTTTGAATTCCAGGAAGACTCAGACACGTTTGGTAGCGTGAGCATAAGCCTGGCAGACGGTGAGAACATGAAAGTGTACTACAACAGGGATCTGGTCAGCAAGATTGACGAGGACAGCAGGGACGAGTGGTATGCGTTCCTCAAGGAGTTGAAAGACTTCGCAGTGGAGCATCAAATGAGATTTGACGTTAGGGATATAACCAAAAACAACCTAACAAAGCAGGACTATGAAAATCTTGCAGATACGAACAAAACGGTAAATACTGATGAAATGTCAGAAGAACTAGCAAGAATTACTAAACTAGCAGGTGTAACAGAAGGCCTAACAGGCACTTCAAAACGTTCGTACGAGAACCTAAACAAAACAAAATTGATAATCAGACACAAAGGCAAAGTTGACGAGACTGTGCCGGGTGCAAGATCAAGACAGATACAATCACTATACATCGAAAACGAAGACGGTGAGAGATTCAAGTATCCTTTGACGCATTTAGCAGGTGCGAGAGCAATGATGAGACACGTGTCAAATGGTGGAAGACCACATGATGAATTTGGCGAACACATTGTTAGAACATCAGAAGACATAGCAAAATTAAATTCATTCTCAAGATATGTTACCAACAAAGATCAGTTGAACGACAACGCAGGTGACATCATTGAACAGACAAAATTGAAACTAGAGAACCTGAGAGGTTACATGAAGAACCTTTCTAACCAAGCACACTACGAGAACGCAAGTAAAGATTTCAAAACATCAGAAGAACAGATACTGGACGACGAAACTGTAAACAAAATGAGAGAGAAGTTCACAATGACTAACCTAGACAGCAGAGTTGAAGATGCATTACCAATCATAAACAGAATAATGAGTGAATTAGAAAACGCACCTAAAGAAGAAGAACAAGTTAACGAATTAGACTTAAAAGATTTAAAACCAAAAGCAAGTGACGTTATCACTTATGGCAAGGGTGGAAGTTTAAAATATATACAAATAGAATACGAAATACTTGGTACATTAGAAAATATGTTGATTAATAATTCAGAACAAGAAGTTCTGAAAAGAATTGCAGATTTTGTAACAGATGAAGTAGGTGAAGAGCATGTTGACAGAGCAATGGAAATAATCCAAAAGGCAAAAGAAAATAAAGACGGAGAAATGACATTCGACGACATGATAGAACAACTAAAAGGCAAAAAAGAGGATCAAGTTAACGAACTAGAGCCAGATGCAGAACCAATTGACGCACCTGTACAAGCACCAGTAGATCACGGAGCGGTAGTACAGAGTTTCTTAAATGATCCTGATCAAAAATTGGTATTGAGGAAAGACGATTCAGCAGACAAGATGTTGAAAGTTACGAAATTCACAAACAAGAACACGATGTTGAGTTCAATACTGTCAGACATAGCATCTAGACTGTTGACTAAAACAGGTGAAGAAGATAGGGTGGCGAACTTCGCTAGTAGGGTTGCAGATGAAATGGAACAGGAGAATTCAGCAACATTCAAAGCGACACCAGACTACATCAAGAACAAGAAGATCGCAGTACAGTTGGCGAAGAGATACATTGACGACTACAAGAAAATGCAATCAGAGCCAGGATACACGGATCAAGTGAGAATGGATCCAGCAGATTTCAGTCCCAAGAAAGACATCAAAGGCAAAGCAAAAGAAACAGAAGCATTTGAATCATGGGTTGACGAGACTGTAAACGAGTATGCTAAAATGGGAGAGTACCCAAGAGATAAAGAAATAGAAAAAAAAGACAAAGAGAACGCTACAAAACTTGATGTAACCAAAGCAGACAAGATGATGAACACAACTGCTTACAAGAGAATGCAGGCAGGCGATGAAAAATATACTGACAAGACTGAAGGCAATCAATTCGCACAGGCGGTACAGAAGGCCAAGGCGGCAGGCATGAAAGCAGGCGACAAGTTCAAAGTAGGTGACGACGAGTACACACTGAAGGATGCCATAGAGATGGCAGGCTTACAACCTGAAGAGTTCTTCTCAGAAGAAGAAATGGAAGTTCCAGCAGAAGCACAAGCGGAAGCAGAAGCGATCAACACGGAACTGGACAGAATCAAGACGCTGGCCAACATAGCATAATAAAATCTCCATATTACCAATAATA
>UEXM01000915.1_pt1 | contig 25247 bp, 35 predicted proteins | sample 1796661 | NCBI WGS metagenome assembly UEXM01 (sample SAMEA4772469, study PRJEB27181) | metagenome | reverse complement strand
AATGTCTATACGCAGAATGGAATACAAAAAGAATGGCTACGACATCCGTTGCCGCGTCGAGGGGTCTGGGGATTATGCAGAGGGAATTATCCTCTGGAAATCTTACGGCGACGATAAATACATCGTCATTGGTAAAATTTATAAGACCACAACAGCAGCTTGTGGCACAACACGCGATACCGCAACTTGGCATCACGTCAAAGGCGCAAGCCCAATCATCAAAAAATCTTGGCACGAAGCCGCCAAAGATCTCTATGCTGCCTTCCGTAAGGAGGCAGCGTGATGCGGTTCATACAACAAAAAAATATCGATGGTGGGGTGTACTATTCCCCCGCCACTCAAGTCTCAATCACTGAGCAAGAACTCGAATGGCTGATCGAAGGGCTGGATGCACTCATACTTCCAGATCGGGCAAAGCGTATCAAACGAGCCTTGAACCGTGCGTTGAATGAAATAGAGGAGGCAGCGTGATGCTTGAATATTTCAAAAATCGCAAAGATGTTTTTCACGATAACGATGAAATTATAGACATGCTTATTTGGTGTAAAGAGGAACAGTGCGCAGATGAATATATTCTAAACGAAGCAATGGAAAATCTTCAGGGATTGTACAAACTTGTCGGAGAGATGATTAAACATCTTGAGGAGGCAGCGTGATGACACTCGCAACCTCGCACTGCCCAAATTGCGAAACCAAAATGACAACCATCGACTCAAGACCGCACTTGCATTATGGCTTTCCAACAATTAAACGCAGACGTAAATGTTTGACATGCGACTTTCGTATAAGCTCAGTCGAACTGCCTGCATCTCTCGCAGATGAAATATTCCAAGAGGATTAACAATGGAACAGATCGCAACACTCGAAACTCAAATCAAAGAGTTTAACAAAATGGTCGATAGATCACAGACATCAATCAACCACCTCAAGACATTCTCCGCGATCTGCCAGTCGTACCCAATCACAAGCGCAGACCTCGCAATAAAAATGGATCTCAAAAACTCAACCCTCAACAGATTGCTGCACTCGCTCGCTGAAAATAGCAGAGGCCAAACAGAAGCAGCAGAGCTGATCGAAATCGAAATGGACGCAAAAGATAAGCGCCAAAGAAACATCAACCTAACACCAAAAGGCAAAAGCCTGATGAAGAAAATGTTCGGAGGTAAAAAATGATCGTTAAATCTTGGAAGTTCCCCGGCTTCAAAGCAACCTTCCCAGATTGGGTTGCAGAAAATACATCCAAACGTGCAGGTTCAAAACACCTATGGGTTCACACACAATATGGTGAAGCACCAGCAAGAGAAGGCGAATGGATCTCAATCAATCTGAGAGGCCACCTAGATATTCACAGCAACAAACCAGAAGGATGGGCAAAAGAAATGATGGCAGGCGCAGCATTCGTAGTTCTAATGGCAGCAGTGTTTGTAATATTCCTTGCAATGTGATAGCAAAAATGTACTGCTCCGATAAGGCCCATGCCTGTGGCCTCATCCCAAACTGCCCCTGCCTTCGTGGTGGGGGTTTCTTTTTTAAATGATCTACCTTACATTCAGGTAAAACTGGAAAGATCACCACATGGCAAAGAAAAAATCAAAGAATCCTGTTGGAAGACCAAAGTTCGAGGTCACTGATGAAGTGCTGGAAAATACCAGACGCTTTATGGCGCAAGGCTTAACCAAAGAACAATGCGCTGCTTCGCTGGGGATTTCAGTCTCAACATTCCAGCTTTATCAGGCAGAAAATTCGGAATTTTCGGAAGCAATAAAAAGCGGGGAGGCCGAAGGCATACAGCAAGTCACCAACGCGCTCTATGAAAAGGCCACGATTGATCGGGATAATACCGCGATGATCTTCTTCCTGAAGAACCGCGCAGGCTGGGTCGATAAGACAGAAACAAAAGTTCACGAAGAGAAAACCATAACTCTAGACCTAACAAGGATTGGCACACATGAACTCGCAGCAATTGAACGAGCTTTTGAGCAATCTTACTCTGGAGCAAGTCAGAGCGGAGAAGTACCGCAGATCATTGAGGGAGTTTACGAAAGCAGCTTGGCCGACGATTGAACCGGGCGTTGACTTCCAGAACAACTGGCACGTCGATGCAATCAGCGATCACCTCCAAGCCGTTGTCGAAGGCGACATCAAACGTCTGATCATCAACGTGCCGCCACGCCACATGAAGTCAATCAGCGTGGCCGTTGCGCTGCCAGCTTGGACTTGGACCCACCAACCACACAAAAAGTTCCTGTACGCTTCCTACGCCTCTTCCCTGTCCATCAGGGACAGCACCAAGTGTCGCCGCCTGATCGATAGCCCGTGGTACGATACGCACTTCGGTGATAAATTTCAGCTCACTGGTGACCAAAACCAGAAGCAAAGGTTCGAGAACGACAGGACTGGCTACCGCATCGCAACGTCCGTAGGTGGCGCTCTGACAGGTGACGGTGGTGACATCATCTGCATCGATGACCCACACAATGTGGTAGACAGCGACAGCTCAAAGGTGCGCGAAGGTGTTTTGGAGTGGTGGGACCAAGCCATGCAGACCCGGCTCAACGATCCCCGCACTGGCGCTTTTGTCATCATCATGCAGCGTGTGCATGAGCAAGACCTGACCGGGCATATCTTATCCAACCAGCTAGGCGATGAGTGGAACCACCTCTGCCTGCCTGCCCGATATGAAATCGGACACCCAACGCCAAGCAAGTCATGGCTGGGCTTCTCAGATCCGCGCACAAAAGAGGGCGAGCTGCTTTGGCCAGAACGCATCGATGACAATACGCTAAACACACTGGAGCGCAGCCTTGGCTCATACGCAGCAGCAGGCCAGCTACAGCAGCGCCCATCACCCAAAGGTGGCGGAATCCTAAAGGCAAGCTGGTGGGTTCCTTGGGAAAAGGAAGACCTGCCCGACATCGAATACGTCTTGCAATCATACGATACAGCCTTCGAGGCCAAAGAAAGCTCTAGCTTTAGCGCCCGGACAACTTGGGGCGTGTTCAGCTACAAAGGCGCAATGTGCGCGATTGTGCTTGAGTGTTGGTACGATAAGGTCAGCTACCCTGACCTTCGCCGCTTGGCGCAAGAGGCTTACGATGAGTGGGAGCCAGACGCAGTTCTGATCGAAAAAAAGGCTTCAGGTCAATCTCTTCTGCAAGATCTGCGTATGGCTGGCGTTCCAGTATTGGCTTATTCTCCAGATCGGGATAAAGAAGCTCGCGCCCATGCATCAAGCGCACTTTTGGAAGATGGCAGGATTTTCTTCCCTTCTAATCGTAAATGGGCTAAAGATTTAATAGATATATGCGCAGCCTTTCCTGCACATCCAAATGACGATGTTGTTGATACATGCACACAAGCGTGGTTAAGGTTACGAAAAGGATGGTTCGTTGGTCACTCAGAAGATCCAGATGACGATGAGCCAGTAGAAAAACAAAGGATGACGCTCTATGGCTGAACCACAAAACATTGTTCCATTTGCTGAAGGCGCTCCTGCCGATGACCTGATGATCGAAGAGCTAGGTGACGGTGACGTTCTAATCGGTGACCCAGAACTAGATTTTATGGATGAGCTGGATGATGCGGAGTTTGACCAAAACCTTGCAGAAGTTATCGATGAGCGCGAACTTATGCGCAAAGCCAGCGAGCTGGTCGGATTTTACGAGAATGATCGTGCGGCAAGAGCTGAGTGGGAAGAACGCTATAAGCAAGGCTTGAAGACCCTAGATCCCGATGGTGGATTGGCAGAAGGTGAAGATGAGCGAGCAACTCGCGGCCTGTCAGTTGTTGTCCACCCGCTGATCGCAGAAGCCGCAACCCAGTTTAACGCCAAGGCAATCGCAGAGCTTTATCCGTCAGGTGGTCCAGTCAAATCCGTCATCCTTGGCGATCCAAACGAAGAAATGGAAGATCAAGCTCGCCGTGTGCGTGAGTTTATGAACTACCAGATCACGCAGGAAATGCCTGAGTATTTCCCTGATCTGGATCAGATGTTGTTTCACCTCCCGCTGATCGGCCACACCTTCAAGAAAGTCTGGTGGGACAGCAACTTGGATCGGCAGTGCAGCCAGTTCGTAAAGGCTGAAGACTTTGTGGTCGCCCCAGAGAGCAAAGATCTTTACACATCCCCGCGCTACACGCACGTCATTCGGATGCCAAAGAATGACTTCAATCGCTACGTTCAGAACGGTTACTATCTCCAGACGAAGTATGGCGAAACAAATTCTATAGACCCATCAGGCGATACAATCGGTGAGATTGAAGGTGTCGATCAGTACGATGACAGCAACGATAACGTAATGACGCTGCTTGAAATGCACGTTTATGATTTGTTTGACGGCATCGATGGCCAAGAAATGGATGATGATGACGAAGATGACAACGCAGTCGCCATCCCATATGTGATCACAATCGACTATGAAAATCAGAATGTGGTTTCTGTGCGCCGCAACTGGAAAGAAGACGATGAGCGCAAACTGCGCCGAGATTGGTTTGTCAGCTACAAGTTCCTGCCCGGTCTAGGCTTTTACGGCTTTGGTCTGTACCACATGATCGGTGGATTGGGTAAAGCGGCAACTGGATCGCTTCGCGCCCTTCTCGACAGTGCAGCTTTCTCGAACATGCAAGGTGGCTTTAAGCTGCGTGGCCGCGTCAATGGCGGCGACATGCAAATCAGCCCCGGTGAGTTTGTGGATCTCGACAGCACAGTCGATGACGTAAACAAGGCTATCATGCCTCTGCCGTTCAAAGAGCCAAGCGGTTCTTTGTTCAACCTTCTTGGTTACATGGTGGATGCGGGTCAGCGTTTCGCCAGCACAGCAGATCTCAATGTCGGTGACGTGAATCCAAACGCACCAGTCGGATCTACAGTCGCCCTGATCGAACAGGGATCGAAAGCGTTTAGCGCGATCCATAAACGCCTGCATTATGCGCAAGGCCAAGAGTTTAAACTTCTGGCTGATCTGAACGCGGAAAACTTGCCAGATGAATTTAGCTTCGCCCAAGCTGGTGCGGCGGAAGTCATTTATCGCACTGACTTTGATGATCGCATCGACATCGTCCCGGTCTCAGATCCAAACATCTTCTCGACAGCCCAGCGCATTGCGCAGGCCCAAGCTGTTCTGGAAATGGCACGATCAGCTCCACAGCTCCATGATTTGTATGAGGCATACAAGCGGATGTATGAGGCGATCCGCATTCCAAACATTGATGAAATCTTGCAAAAGCCTGAAGAGGCAGTGCAGATGGACCCAATCGATGAGAACATGAGCGTTCTGTACGGCAAGCCAATACGCGCTTTCCCAGAGCAAGACCATGAGGCGCATATCGCGGTTCACATGCAGTTTATGCAAGATCCGTCACTGGGCGGAAACCCCGGCGCAAAACAAATGCAGCCCGTGCTGATTGCTCACATCGCAGAGCATATTGCGCTTTTGTATCGTCAGCGCATGGAGGCAGGTATCAACATGCAGATGCCACCAATGCCAGACTTCAGAGATCCAAAGTTCAGGTTCAACGAAGTAGATCCAGCAACGGATATGCTGATCAGCCAACGCGCGGCGCAAGTCGTGCAATCTGCCCCTCAAATGAAGCAGATCGAAGCCATTCGAGGGTTGGGTGGTCAACAAGGTCAGCAGGGAAATCCATTGCAATATGCGCAGGAACTGGCGAAGCTAGAGACAGAATCTTTGAAGGCTCGTACTCAGGCGCAAATACAAGCGGATCAGGCCAAGGCTCAGTCCAACATCCAGATCAAGCAAGCCGAAGCGCGTCAGGATATGGAGATCGAAATGGCCAAGGCGCAGGCAGATTTGCAGGCGAAGGTAACAAAGCTAGAGGCAGAGTTGCAGCTTGAAAGAGAAAAGAATGCAGCTAAGATTCAGATGGAGGCCATGAAGAATGTACCCCCCACAGTATAATTTGCCTCCCATCAATCCTGCTGCCTTCGGCGGTCTACCGCAGCAGGGTCCACAGGGTGGCCCTCCAATGTCCCCTCCCAACAATGTTGGAGGGCCACAGGGTCAACCGCCTATGGATATGAACAAGTATTTGATCAACAAAGTAATGGAGATCAAGCGCCGTATGGGTAGCCAATCAACTGGTGCGCTGGGCGCAATATCCGAAGCCATGATGCCACAGCCGCAACCGCAAGAAGTGAGGATGGGTTAATGTGTTTTGGAACTGGTGCAGCTAATACTGAAAGTAACGACAACGAAAGCGGTTCTGGCAACAGCTTTAGTGAAAGTCTTGCTAACTTTTTCACCCCCGGCGACAACATGATCTACCAAGATGGTGTCTTGGTCGATACTTCAGGTGGTGAAGGAAATTACACACCAGTCCCCAGAAACGAAGCGGGTGCTTTTGTTAATATAGCAGACAATGATAGTGATAACAGAAGAACATTTACGCAAGAACAGCTTGATGCTCTTGATACAGAGAATACTACGCGTGAAAGTTTTGCGAACCTTTTAACGCCATTTGATAATGCCGAATATATTGGCGGAAACTTAGTTACCGAAATAGAACCCGGCGTTTTTCAGGACTTAACTGGTGGTGGAGTTATCCGAAACAAAGCTGGTGCGTTAGATCGCATCTATGGCGTGTCTGATGATTTCAGCAATAACGCTCCGATTGTACAGGGCGATATGTCTAACCAAGATTATGCTATAGCTTTAGCACGTCAAAAGATGTTGGAAGACAAGCCTCCTAGTGATGCAGCTTATTTTGGATCTTTCATACCGGGCGCTATTCTCCCCCCTCCTCTGGGTGGATATTTGGGACAGCAAATGGTTGAGCCGGGTGTTAAGGCGCGTCAAGCTGAGATTGATAGGCAAATAGCTGGGCTTCAAGCAGGCGGTGAGCCAGAATATGAAGATGAAACCAAAGACAATTACACTGGTTACATGACAAGTTCAGGTAGCTTTGTGCCTTTTAACACTGACAAACCAGACCCGATGGTAACTGATAGTTACGGCGCACTGAATATCGGACCACCACCAAATGATGAGCCTTCCCCAGAAGTGGTTTATCGTGATCAACAAAATCAACAAGCAGCTCAGAGTGTTTTTAACCGCTATTACAGAGGTGGTTCTGGCCTTGCGCTTCCATATTGGCTACGCAGATATGCCTCTGGTCAGGTAGTAGATATGGATTTGAATCGGGTAAACAAAGATGGTGTGCAATATTATCAAGATCAAACAGGTATTCTTATTCCTGTGTCTGAGCTTCCAAATCTTAAAATGGTAGAAAACTAAATAGAAACGTAGTAGGCATAAAGAAAAGATAGGAGGCCAACATGGCTGAAGGCAATATGAACCCCAATACGCAAGAGCAAATGATGCTTATGCAAAGTTTTGAACAATTGGCTAATGCTGTTGGCGCAGATTTACCAATGGCTGTGCAAAGCGAAATTGCGGCGGTTAAACAAGGCAAGCGGATGTCTGATGAATTGCAGCGCATGATGGCTGAAGGCTCTATGAGCTTTATGAACCAGCTCAACCCAGAAATGATGCCAGATACTGAAACGATGGCAGATATGGTTGCCCAAGGTCAGAAATCTGCTATTGATGCCATGGGTGGACTGGGCATGGCTGGACCGGGCATGTCTCCAGAAACGATGGCCGATATGGTTGCCCAAGGTCGGAAAATGCCGGGACCGGGCATGATGCCAAGCCAAGATGAAATGACATATGGCCCATCTAGCGGTATAACTGTTGAACCAAATGTGATGACTATGGAAGAGGCGGTTGATGCTGGCCTTGTTACCCCAACACGTCCACGGATGCGTCCTTCTGCACCAGCAACGTCTATGCGCCCCAGAATGCGCCCATAAAGGAGGCTATTATGGCTCAAATTAACGTAGCGAACATGGAAGAAAACGCAGATTTGTTTATGGCAAAGATGGGTTTCCCGCATGATGCTGACGGTCTGAACATGACCGACGAACAGCTCGTAAACTTTGTTCTGCTCTGCCAGCAGGAATATATGCTTGGCGATGAGTATGACGATGAAGAGTATGAGCATGATTGTGATTGCGAACACGGCGAAGATTGCGACTGTCATCACGATGACATGATGATGGATATGCCTGAAGACAGTGGCGTTAAAGTCAAAGTCATGCGCCTTGGCGGTGGCAATGTACATGAGCTGATGAACGAAATCTTGGGCGGCTAAGATGCCTGTTCGGAAAGTAAAGGGCGGCTACCGCTGGGGCAGCAAGGGCAAGGTCTACAAGACCAAAGCCGAAGCTGAAAAGCAGGGTCGTGCTATCAGGGCTGCTGGGTATAAAGGCAAGAAGTAATGGGTATAGGTAGTGCGCTTAAATTTCTCGAAAACCTTTCTAAAAGAGCCGATCTTGATCAAATAATTAGATCTAATGAAGGCATTGGAGATTTAGCCAATAAGGCGAAGCCAACGAAACCCCAGCTAGATCCTGCTGGTTTGGGCGCAAACAAGCTACCAGATTTTGCTGAAAACATAGAATATACAACAACAGATCAAGGCGTATTGATCCCAAAAATAGAACTTGATTTATCTGACTATATGGGTCGAACTTTAACTCCTGCCTATGGAGACAGGACATATGCTGCTAAATCACTTACTCAAATACAAGGGCCAGATGGTTCTTTAATAACTCTAGATCAACCTGTTGATATGGAGGGTGGCAATCAGTTCATGCGCTCTAATGACGGAATTTGGGCGTCTGACGAAGGAGCTATGAACAGAAAAGCCACAGCAATGGGCAATATGGATGACCCTGTAATGGTCTACACCGCAATGGCGGGACAAGCTGGAGATGCGTCTAGGATGATGTCTGATGCCACGATGGGCATGGTAGAGCAAAGTCCAATTACAAAAAAAGCTGCTAAAGCATATGACGAACGAATTAGAGAAACTTTAGACCCTAACTGGGTTGGCATTCAAAATCCGAATGTTCGTGAATATTTAAAAAATATGCCCATGACCGTCCGAAGAGAACTTTGGCAAGAAATGGACAAAAAAATTTACAAGGATCAAGGTTTTCCAGACCTTGGAGTTATTAGGGCTGCTATAACTGAACCTGAACTTTTAACGTCTCCATCTTTTTCTACTGGTCGTTCTTTTGGTGCGCTAGATTCAATAAGAACATCGCCCTCTGCACATCAGACTTATAATACTCAAGTCGAAGGCAGCTACTTGGGTGCGCTCCCCTATGACGTGCCGGGAGATTTGATCTGGAGAGATTTTTTTGAAGACATGGCCACCAGAAAAATAGAGACAGGAAAATCAAATCCTCAAAGGGCATTCTTAATGACGCCATCAATACAGCAAAAAGTTGATCAACAAATGGTAGATGAAGTTGGAGCTTTTACTGAGATGTTAAAAGGCCGTAGGTAACGTGTCTTTTTATTCCATTTTCGTTTATTCCCATAGCATTATCAAGCATATCTTCGAGCCTGTCTAATTTTGCTTTGGCTGTATCTGACAAAATGTCTTTGCCAGTTTCATCTAATATAATTGCCCATACTTCTGATATAAGTGCGTCTTTGTTAACTTCATCCATAATTTTATTCCCTTCCCTTAAAAAAGCATTATAATACGAACAAACTTCTTCCACAAGTGGAACAGATAATGCCAGCAAAAAAGCCCAAACGTGACGCATGTTATAGAAAAGTGAAGGCCCGTTATACACGCAATGGTGGAACATGGCCTTCTGCTTATGGATCTGGGGCTTTGGTAAAGTGCCGAAAAGTAGGCGCAAAAAACTGGGGTAAGAAAAGTGCCAAAAAAAAGTAGTAGCAGCGATAGTTTACGCAAGTGGTTTGGCCGTAATAAGGGAAAAGGCTGGGTTAATTGCAAAACAGGTGGCCCATGTGGTAGATCTGATCGCACAAAGGGCGGTTATCCTGCGTGTCGGCCAACTATGGCGCAATGCAAAAGCAAAGCAGCCAAATCTGCGGCCAAGAGCAAGACATCAGCCAAGCGCGTAAACTGGAAAGGGAAGAAAAGTGGTAAAAAAAGCAGTTGAAGCCCCCAAGGGATACCATTGGATGAAGTCTGGCAAAGGCTACAAACTTATGAAGGGCGATTATAAGCCCCACAAAGGCGCTGTTAAGAAGGCGTCATTTGACATTCAAAAGGCGCACAAAGCATGAAGAAGAAGAAAAAATAATGGGAGTTTTCGGCGCGTTAGATAATCTCTTATCTCTGGGGCGTGAGCTTTTTGGCTTTCAGATAAGGTCTGACCCAAAGATTGCTGAACTTGCAAAAGATGCTGGCGTTACTATGGATACGCTTCAGGAAGTCTCGCCAGAGGCTCTGGCGGCTGTTTTGGATAGAGCTGCACGTCAGAGATTGATAGACCCGCGCGATGCAAACAGCATCAAGATCCAGATCGCCAAGGATGCGCAGCCAGCTCTGCCTAGACTTCGAGTGGATAACCCCGGCGGTGACTGGTTGGCAGGCAAGCTAAGACGCGCGTTAGAGAAACGTCAGAGCGCAGAGCCAAACACTTATGAGTCCACTTTGGGATCTGGTGAGGGCGTGACAGGCTACTTCAAAGAGCCAATTCGCCTTAATCCAAACACACTTTCCAACATAGCGGGATCTGTCGGTGAAGAAGCATACAGACCAGATCCAGAAAAAATGCGCAGGTTGCGTGAATCTATTGCAGAAACAGGCTACGATGAATCGCCAATTCTTATCCAAGTGCGTGAAGACGGAGTGCCGTTTGTGGTAGAAGGCAATCACAGGATCATTGAGGGCGTTGAAAGCGGCAGGCCAACTATACCAGTCGAGATCAAATATCTCAGAGGCGCAGAGGACGTTGAAGGTCCACTTAGTCCCGCAGCTTTAGGAGTACCAAGGTAATGGGTGGGATTAGTGCATTACGTGCTTTGGCAAAGGCTGGTAAAAAAATAGGCGCGTTACCTGACGCAACAAATGCTGCTGAAGATATGGCCAGAAAGATTTTAGAGCTGCGCGCTGCTGGTAGATCAGATGAAGTCACTGAGGCAATGATGTCTGCGGCTGATGACCCGTATATGTTTGCCAATACGCCATTGGATATGAGCAAAGCAGCGCGAGATAGTAGAGCTGATGAAATGTTCCCAAGAAAAGGTTTTCACGGGACCAACGCAGACATAGATACATTTCAAGGGAATGTCTTTTCTACAGACAATCCAACACTAGCAAGCACTTATGCTAGGGGTTCGGCTGGCGCTCAAATCTATCCGCTGCGGCTTGGAAGTAAGTTAGGCGACACGGTGGTTGAGGGCGGCGGCGTAAATTGGAACCAGCTCAACCCAGATGAAATATACAAAACTGATCCTGCTGTGGCATCATGGCTTGGAGATGATGAGATTTCAGATGGTGTAGGTAGGGCTTCTACTCGCGGAGTTGAACGTGCAGCGATGCAAGAAGGTCGAAGCGGCGTTCAGTTTAAAGATATTAACGATATTGGGCCGGGTTTTAATTCTAATCAATTTAAAAATTTAGGATACACAAAAGAACAAGAGCGCGACTTGCAAAGGCGATATATGAAAGATTTATCTGAGCCTTCAAATGTAGATGTTAGACTGTCACCTAACTTGGTTCGCTCTGAGTTTGCCCGTTTTGACCCAGAGTTTCGTAACTTACGAAATTTGTCTGCCAGCATATTATCGGCAATAGGATTCACAGGTCTTGCGGCGTCCCTTAAAGAAGAAGGTGGTGGCATATAATGGCAACGTACAAAGGTAAAACCGTAAAGCTCAACAATCCGCGCCGTATTTCCAAGGGCGAGACATCTTATGGTAAAAAGAAGTCTGTAGTCTTTGTAAAAGACGGCGACAAGGTAAAGCGCGTGACCTTTGGCGATCCTAATATGACTATCAAGAAAACTCAGAAGGGCCGCAGATCAAACTTCAGATCGCGCCATAATTGTGATAATCCCGGTCCTAAGACGAAAGCTAGGTACTGGTCATGTAAGGCGTGGTGAATATGGTTGATAAAAGGTTTCCAGAGGGTGCGTTTAGAGAAGACGGTCAGCCCAACATCCCATCACAGGCTTATGCTGATTATCTGCAAAGTTATTTAGATGAACAGACCCGCACGACACAAAGTTCTTTAGGCCAAAGTGTAAACCCGCCGGGTTTTGGAACTACTGACATAATGATCCCCCGCGCAGATCCCGTTGGATATGTCCCTCAAGTGAGGCCAGAAGAACAATCTTACTTTCAGAACCCAGCTAAATACAATCAAAAACCATTCGACAATGCTGGCTTTGATCTTGCAGGAGATTACGCCAGAGATGCGGGTCAATCGTTTAAGAATGCTGTCACAGGCCAAGGCGCGGCCCAAGCCTTACCTAAGATGAAGTTTTATCCCGGTGGTCCTACTGGAGCTGAATACGTTTATGGTGGGCTTGCAGATGCTGGGATGGGCGCGATTAACGCATTGATGGCTGGATTTGGCGCTGGAGCTGGGTTTGTAGCAGAACAAGTGCCGTTTCAAAATGAAAACCAAGAAGATAGGCTCTCTAGAGAAATTTTGGCTTTTGGTGAATTTGGAGAGCAATATTTAACTCCATATTTCGGAGTTATTGGTATATTCAGCAAGTTGGGCAAGGCGTCTAAGGCGGCTACAGCAGCCAACAGAGCGCCCGAAGTGCCAGTGGCAATTACTCCCGACATGCCAACCGACACGCCACAATTTGGTGCGTTAGCAGCACAACAACAGCAACTGGACGCCGTTGACGCTGACTTTATACCTTTTGAAGACATACGCATTGATACAACACAGCCGATGAATATTGTGGAAAATACGCCTGAAAAAATACCGCAGAGTGAAATTATGTTCAGCCCATCCCTAAGAGCTGCTATGAATTTAAAGCAGAAGAAGGGTCCGTATGAGCAACTAAAGGCCACAATGCTCAAGAATGGCGCAAAGCCAGATGAACTTGAGTGGTCTGGGGCAGATGATTTCTTCAGCGGCAAGAACGTAACCAAAGAAGAAATTATTGACTATCTTGAGCAAAACGATCCGCGCTTGGTTCCAAATGTGCGTCAAGCCGAAGGTGTTCTTGGCTCTGAAGCTGAAGCTATGGATATGCGTGAAGCTGTAGATGAAGTTATGGCAGATGAAGATTATATGTCTGGAGTAATTCTTGATGAACAAGATTTTCTAGCAGATTATCTCCCAGATGCTGACTATCAAAGGCCAGACGAACTTAGCGATGAATACCTTGAAGAGCTTGCCGATGAATTAAACACAAATGTCGATGACCTTAGAGGCAAGGACTGGGTATATATAGACGAAAATGGTGATGCTGAATTTTTCCAATATTCAGAAGATGCTCTTGCTGACCAATATGGTGGTCAACGCTCCCTTAGACAAGAATTGGAAATAAGGGTTAGAGAAAATCTTGAAGCGGAATACGCAAACGATCCGCCAGACTTTATGTATCGGTATGGAGTAGAGCGGCCTGAGTCTGTGGATGCAGGAGACACACAGTATTCTAAGTATTTCCCAGAGGGCGGTACAAATTACACAGAGAGTTTATTTCAATACACAGATCCTACTGGTCGTATTAAAATAGATACGCTGGCAGAAAGTCGCCACTTTGGCGAGGATAACGCTGGCACAATCTTCCACACACGCCACGCAGATTATGTGAACGAAGACGGCGATACTGTTCGTTATGTTGGCGAAATACAGTCAGATCCGCAGCAGCGACTTAGTGAAGTCAATACGGTTAGAGATTACGAAAGGTCTTTGCTAGAAGAAGAGATGACACAGCTAAGAACCGATATGAAATTAGTTGAAATCAGAGCTGTTGAAAATCAAAAATTAGCTTTTGAATCTGAATTAGATGAATTTCAACTAGCAAGGCTAGGATATGAAACTTCAATTTATAATTTAAATAAAGATTTAAAAAACCCAAATTCTTATACCAGTCAACTTTTTGATACTTTAGCTTCAAAAATTGAAGGGGAAATCCCATCTTCTGGAGAATTAACTGATGCTCAAGAGGAGCTTGTAAACGCATATATTCAACAAAGAGGTAATCTATTCCGTGGTGGTCGGCGTTGGACTCGTCTTCAAGGCGCACAAGATATGGTTTATGAATATTTAGTCGGTAGCGAAGTAAGCTGGCTTCCTGAAGATACTAAGAAGAGAATATTTGATATTGCTGAAGATGCAGTAAATAAACGGCAAGATCTAAAGAAAGATTTAATAGAACTTGAAACTAAGGCTTACGATGGTGACGTTGCTCAAGGCAGTAAGATACTAAAACCCGGCGGTCCCTTCATGTCTTCTCAGAATAAGTGGCTGGACGAAGGATTGCGGCGTTCCATCTATGACGCTGTCAAAGATCCAGACGTTGACTATCTGGCATTTCCAAATGATCCAGAGGCAATTGCCAAAGTTGGCGGTCATACCGCAAACACGGTAAAAGAAGGCACGATCAACTATTATCAGCGTGATGTGCAAAACCGCTTGAAGAAGTTGCTGAAGGCATTTTCTAAAGACGTTTCTATTGATAAAATTAATATTGGAGAAGGTGGTGGATCTAATTATTTTTTCAGCAGCAAGGGCTTCAAGATCACGCCAGAGTTTAGAAAAGCAGTAATGGAAAAGGGTATCCCGACATATGTTGTGCCATTGGCAGTTGGCACTGGAATGGGTTACGGTGCATTAGATCAAGTAGGAGGCGGAAATGGCCAAAGCGGCAGTTAAGCGCGTAGCGCAGGCAGAAATCAGGGCAGCTAAGAGTTTTTTAGAGCGCCGTGGATTGGATTCTGATGATATTTCGCCGCGCAAGTTCGCAATGGCAGCTAAAGAGCTTGATAAGGGCTTTTCAGACACTTTGAAGGTGTTGGCCCGTGAATTATCAGCAGGGAATGTCTGATGAACCGCGCGAGTTTCGGCGCATTAATGTCTAATGGAGGACAAAAGATGAAGTATGGCAAAAAGAAAACTTCCAAACCTGTCAAAAAGAAAGTAATGAAGAAAAAGGCAATGCCTAAAAGAAAGAAATATTAATGCCAGAAAATAAAGATGTCGAAGTTCATGTTTCTGGTGTTTCAATGACGGGAGCTGTGAAAGATGACAACAAGCGATCTGCTTCAACAGATCAGAAAAAATCTGGAGAAAAGACGGCTTGAGATAGCCGAAGATATGGTTGATGGTCGGATGGCCGACATGAATGCCTATCACAAAAACGTAGGGATCTCAGAGGGCTTAATGCAAGCCTCTGAGGTTATCCGCGAAACATTGAAGACTTTAAACGAAGAGGATGTATAACGTGTCTCATCAGCATGATAAAATATTTACAGATGAAGAAACCAACGCAACAATTGGATCTCATCAACTGCCAATTCCCTTAAATTGGAAAGTTCTGGTACAGCCTAATCAGGTTAAAACCAAAACATCAGGCGGAATATTTCTGCCAGAATCTTCTAAAGACAATGAAGAATACCTAACCGCTCATGGCACAGTTTGTTCCTTGGGTGACTTAGCGTATCGTGACAGAGATACAGGCCAGCGATGGCGGTCTGAAATTTGTCCAAAGGTAAATGATCGCGTGACCTATGGTAAATACGCTGGTCAGAAACTTGTTGTAAAAGGCGTCAAATTCCTTCTGCTGAACGATGATGAAATCACATCGATCTTGCCAGATGGTGTTGATGTCGCTGCATATGTAGGGTGATTGATATGGCAGAAAAAGAACAAATTCTGGAAGAGATTGAGGCCGAAATTCAACGTGCCAAGGGTGAGCCAGAAGAATTTGAAATTGAATTGGTTGACGAACCTGCCCAAGAGGCGCGTGAAGAAGCCAAAGATGTTTCAGAAGAAAAAGAGGATGACTATGGACCTAAAGTTCAAAAGCGCATTCAAAAATTGGTTGGCCAACGCCGCGAAGCTGAAATCCAAGCTAGGGAAATTCAAGAACAGAATGCCCAGCTTCAAAAACGTCTTGAGCGTTTGGAGCAAGGATCTCAGAAATCTGCTGAACAGGCTTTCAATGATCGTTATAGCCAAACCAAAGCAGCTTTGCATAAGGCTGTGGAAGAAGGTGACACTGAAGCCCAAGTAACTTTCCAAGAACAAATGGCTGACATGAGAGCGGCTATGCGTATTGCTGAGATGCAAAAGAAGCAACAGCAACAGCAAGCTGCTGCATCTCCAACAGTAGGCCGTGCGCAGCAAGCTGCACAAAACCCAGCTCCAGAAAAAGCGATGGGTTGGTGGCAGAAAAACAACTGGTTCAATGCAGCAGGCTTTGAGCGTGAAACGGCGGCAGCGCGAGCTATCGATGTCCAGCTTGACTTGGAAGGCTATGACAAAAATTCAGACGAATATTATGATCATCTGAACAACCGTTTACAAAAAGTATTTCCTGAGTTAGTGTCAGGATCAAGTCCAAGTAAACCAAGAACGAAAAGTAGACCACCAGTCGCCCCAACTACAGGCGGTTCTTCAAATTACAAGGGCAATAGAGTTAGGATGTCGCAAGAACAACTCAGAATGGCTAGAGAACTTGGAATCAATGATGAAAAAGGTCTTAAAAAATATGAAGCCGAAATTCGGCGTCAGCAAAGGAGCCAATAATGTCTGATAAACGTAATGTTCGCGCAAACGAAGCTCGCAATTCCGTGCGTGATGAGGAATCTCGTCCCATGACGGCATGGAAACCACCATCACTTTTGGACGCCCCCGAAGCACGTCCCGGCTATGTCCAAAGGTGGGTAGCTACCTCGATTCAGGGTAAGGAAAGCCCAGACAACGTATATAAACGTATGCGTGAAGGATGGGAACCGCGCCCTGCTGATACTGTGAAAAGTAAGTTGTATCCAACTATCAATCATGGCCAGTGGGCAGGATCAATTGGAATTGAAGGCATGTTGCTTTGCGAAATGCCAGAAGAAATTCATGCTCAAAAGCAAGATTATTATTCTGGCAAGAACCAAGAGCAAAATGAATCAATTTCTGGAGATCTTGATGCGTTAGGACGGCGTAGTGGACAACCGATCTATCAAGAGCGGAAGTCTGAAACCAGTCGTGGCAGATCTTTGTCTGCCGCAAGCGACTAATTAACGCTAAAAGGAGCGAAAAATGGCAAATGCAGATGCAGCCTTTGGGTTTGTCCCAGTTCGTCACATGAGCGGTAATGCACCTCGCACTAACCAATACACCATCACAAGTGGTCTTGCAGAAAACATCTTTACAGGTGATCTCTGCGTTCTCACAGCGGATGGGGTTGTTACGCCACACACGGCCACAGAAGCTAACAACATTGGTGTATTTGCGGGTGTATCTTACACAGCAAGTGACGGTTCTTACGTCTATAGTGAATACTGGCCATCAGGCACAGTAGCTACTGACATCATCGCATATGTATATGATTGTCCATATACTGTGTTTAAAGTTCAGTCTGCGGGTTCCCCTGCCCAGACCAATATCGGCAACTGTGCTGATGTTGTTGCTGGCGCTGGTTCCACATTGACTGGTCAATCAGGCTTTGAATTGAATGGCACAATGGCGGCTGGCGCTGCTTCTTGTAAAATTCTTTCTTTGGTGGATTCACCAGAGAACGCATTCGGGGCTAACGCTGTCATGGAAGTGCTTATCAATGAGCATCTTCTTAAAGACAGTGCTGGTATCTAAGGAGGGTATGAACAATGGCTATGAATAGAGCAAGTTTTGCTAAAATGCTTGAGCCGGGTCTGAATACTCTTTTCGGACTCGAATATGACAGCTATCCAGCCGAATATGAGGCAGTTTTTGAATCAAATACTTCGCAAAAAGCGTTTGAAGAAGACGTCCTCCTCGCAGGTTTTGGAAATGCTCCAACAAAATCAGAGGGTTCTGCGGTTTCGTATGACGCAGCCTCTCAGCAGTGGACTGCGCGTTATCAGCACGAAACAATCGCTTTGGCTTTCTCAATCACTGAAGAAGCTGAAGAAGACGGCCAGTATGGCTCGATTGCTTCTCGCTATACAAAAGCGTTGGCTCGCTCAATGGCCTCTACTAAAGAGATCAAAGCGGCTAACATTTTGAATACCGCGACAGCCGTGAATGGTGGTGACGGCGCTCCTCTTTTGAGCAATGCACACCCAACACAGAACGGCAACCAGTCTAACATTTTGGCAACAGCCGCCGATTTGTCTGAAGTGTCACTTGAAGCAATCCTTATTCAGATTGCTGACATGAAAGATGATCGTGGTCTTCGCGTTGCGGCACAGGGTACGCAGTTGGTTATTCCAACAGCTTACACTTTTGTTGCAGAGCGTCTGCTGGAATCACAACTGCGTACAGGAACTGCCGACAACGACATCAACGCGATTCGTCAAGGTGGGTATCTCCCACAGGGCTACCACATTATGCGCCGTCTAACAGACAGCGATCAGTGGTTTGTCCAAACGGATATTCCTGATGGTCTGAAAATGTTCCAACGCTCGCCTATGAAAAAAGGCATGGAAGGTGACTTCGAGACTGGCAACGTGCGCTACAAAGTGCGTGAGCGTTACAGCTTCGGTGCTACTGACTGGCGCGGGATCTTCGGATCACAAGGTGCAGCCTAATTACTAACTTCTCCTAGTTGGTTTGATTGGGGCAACTTCGGTTGCCCCTTTCTTTTTTAATAAACCTGTTGTATTGTTCAAGCATCCCTGACAGTCGCATGGTGCGACTGACAATAGCCAAGACAGGAGATCAACATGGCTACTTCAACTTTTTCTGGACCAATTAAGGCTGGAACAATCAAAGTCACCACTGGCACAACACTAGGCAGCGATATTGCGAATGTTGGTCAAGTAGTGATGTCACAAACCTTTTCGGCAGATTTGTCTGGCGGGGCATTAGCCGCAGTCGTACAAGATGTTGTTATTCCTGCGAATTCTCAGATTATTGACTGTGTAATTGATATAATTACTGCTGCGAATACTTCAACTAACTTGAGTGTTGGTGATACTGTTGGCGGTGCGGCAACAATTCTTAACACTTTTGCAAGTGGTACAGATGCAGGTCGTAAGTATCCAACAACACAAGCTGGTGCTGCACTCGCTTGGCAAGATACAGGAACAGCAGACATTCGTTTGACTGTAACTGCTTCAGCAGCAACAAATGCGGGTTTGGTTCGTTTTACTATTCTATACGCTCAGAACAACAATCTTTCATAAGGAGGAAGGCCAATGGCTGATATTTCCTCAGTAAAAAAGATAAGTGATAGCACCAGAGAGGCAGTCTTCGCTTTTCAATATCAATATGTTGATACTGGAGATGAAAGTGCTGTTCTCAAGATTGATGTTTCTACACTTTCTCCCAACGCAAATGGCGCACCTTGTACGGCTGTTCGCATCATCGAAGGTTGGTGGGTCATTAAAAGCATGACTGTGCGTATCTTGGCAGATGCTGACGTAGACATAATCTTAATGAATATTGGTGATGACGACATTGGTTATCATGATTTTTCAAAGTTTGGTGGCCTTCCCTCAACTAAGTCGTATGGCACAAATCCAACTGGAGATGTAAAATTTACGACTGCTGGAGCTGGTGCTGTGGGTGATTCATATCAACTGGTTCTAAGGGTCATCAAGGAATACTAGGAGTTTTCAATGGCGACTTCAGGAACAGTTGGTTTTAGACCAGACGTTGAAGAAATCATAACTGAAGCGTTTGAACGCTGCGGGTTAGATCCACAAGTACAAACAGGTGATAGGGCTGTGTCTGCACGGCGCAGCCTTAACCTGCTTTTTTCTGAGTGGGCAAACAGAGGTATTAACTACTGGGCAGTAGAGAAACAGACTTTAACGCTTGTAAACGGCACAACGTCTTATGCATTGCCCGTAGGAACTATAGATATTATTGACGCAGTTGTGCGCGATAGTGCTGGAACCGATACATCTGATCAGATCATTAACCGTGTATCAATTGCTGATTACAATCAGCTACCAAACAAAAGTTCTCCCGGTAAGCCAAGCCAATATATGCTCGACAAGCAATATACGCCTGTCGCATACTTTTGGCAGGTTCCTGATCGGACTACATACAGCATGGTTTACTGGGCAATCAGACAGCTTGAAGATGTAACCGCATCTAATCAAGACGCAGACATTCCATATCGTTGGAACGAATGCATATGCGCTGGCTTGGCAAGTAAAATATCTTTGAAATATGCAAACGAAAAGTTTCAAATCTTAAACGAAATGTATGAACGTGCCTTCGCGGTTGCGGCGGCATCTGATAATGATGGTGTAAGTTTGAGGATTCAGCCAACTGCGCTGAACTTATATTAATGGCTAAATACGCAAGCGGAAAAAAATCCCAAGCGATAAGCGACAGAAGTGGTCTAAAGGTTCCATATACTGACCTTAAAACCACTTGGGATGGCTTGCGTGTTTCACCAGAAGACTGGGAGCCAAAACACCCACAGCTCACGCCTGCAAAGAATGTTGTCGATGCGACAGCACTTTTCAATCCGCGTCCAGATACAGACCCTGAAAATGTCGATATATTTATAGGGTACAACTTTGATCCGTTTATAGATCCAAGACAGCGCCCCGGCGTAGGTGTTCACGGTCAAGGTGCAATTGGTTTTTCAACTTTATTAATTAATTCAAATATAAACGAAACTGGCGTGGCTGGTACAGGCGCTCTAGGAACGTATACATTGTTTGTTACGACAGACATCCCTGTATCTGGAGCATCAGGAACTGGCGCAATAGGTGATGAAGTTCTTGAATTGGAACTTACTGAATCAGGAGTTTCTGGTGCAGGCGCAATAGGTGACGAGGCGCTTGAGACTGACGCAAATTCTTCTGGGATAGCAGGTACGGGCGCTCTTGGCTCTGACACACTTGAAGTGGAGCTGGGAGAGACAGGTGTAGCTGGTATAGGCGAAGTAGAAGGCTTCGGAATATCTGGCAATGGCAACATTCAATTGCTTGTGACAGGTATTTCGGGTATAGGGGCAACAGGCGCTATTGGCGAAGAAGTTTCAGCGTCTGAGGCTATTGAGACAGGTGTTTCTGGCGCCGGGGCGATAGGCACATCTCAAATTGAAGTTAATTTCGGATGGGGCCAAGACGTTTGGGGATCTGGATCTTGGGGTGAATAAATGAATTACACACAGCTAGTTGCAAATATTCAGAACTTCTTGGAAGATGACAGCGCAGAGCTGCAAGCATCTATTGATCAGATCATAGAGCAAGCTGAGACAATGATTTTTCAGCGGTTACCTAATCTCCCTTGCTTTAGAAAAACCACTACAGCAAGCATGGTTGCTGGAACTTCTGACTATACAATCCCTACTGCAAGGATGATACGCCAAGTTTCGGTTATATCTTCAAATGTCGTGTCTTACTTAAATCATAGAGTTGACTCATATATACGAGATTATTCTCCAAACGCGACGACGCAAGGCACTCCAATTATGTATAGCACAAAAAGTGCTGGTACGGCTGGAACTATCATAACTCTTGCTCCTACGCCAAATTCTACTGATACTTATCAAGTAGATTTTATTGCCCCTGAAACGGGCCTGAGTTCAGGCAACACAACCAACTGGATCGGTGATAACGCCGAAAATGTGTTGCTTGCAGCGTGTCTTTACGAGGCTTCAGCCTTCCTTAAAGCTGGGGAAACACTGGCGCTTTATAAGACACAATTTGACGAAGCCGTACAACTTACAGTACAAGAAATGCAACGCGATTACGCAGCAGAATATAACGGAGGTCTATGATGGCTATTACTCAAGCAATGTGTACAAGTTTCAAGGAAGACTTGTTCAACAAACTACAGGATCTTGATGCTGACACGATCAAGATTGCTCTCTACACTTCTTCAGCATCATTGGATGCAACTACGACTGCATATACCACAAGCAACGAAGTGACTGGCACTGGCTATACTGCTGGTGGCGTAACTCTTGCAAACTCAACTGTAGCTAAGAGTGGCACAACAGCATATGTTGACTTTGATAACCCAGAGTGGACAAGCGCATCTTTCACATCTCGCGGTGCGTTGATCTATAACGACACAACAGCAGGCAACAATTCAATCGCTGTTTTGAATTTCGGTGGAGACTTTACAGTTTCGTCAGGTACATTCCGCATCGTATTACCAGCACCCGGAGCCACTGCTATCATTCGCATCGATTAATAAAAGGATAAAGAAACATGGCTTCAACCTATGTAAATGACCTTCGCCTTAATGAGATGGCTACTGGCGATCAGTCAGGCTCATGGGGAACAGTCACGAATACTAACCTCGAATTGATCGGTGAGGCGTTTAGTTTTGGCACAGAAGCCATAACAACCAACGCTGATACCCACACAACAACAATTGCTGACGGGGCTACAGATCCCGGTCGGTCAATGTATCTCAAATACACAGGCGCTCTAGATAGTGCGTGTACGATAACAATCGGGCCAAATACTGTCAGCAAAATGTGGTTCATTGAAAATGCCACTACTGGTTCTCAGAACATTATTGTTTCTCAGGGTTCTGGGGCCAACGTCACAATTGCAGCGGGTCAAACCAAAGCTGTATATAGTGACGGTGCTGGATCTGGCGCTGCCTTTGTAGATGCATTTGCTGCGCTTAGTGTTGCGGGTGTGTCTCCTACGGAACTTGGTGTCCTAGATGGGATTACGGCCTCTACAGCAGAGTTGAACTACAATGACATCACCACACTAGGCACGGTTCAAGCGTCCAAGGTTGTCACTGCGGATTCAAACGCAGATGTAACCTTCGGCGACAACGACAAGGCCATCTTTGGCGCAGGGTCTGACCTACAGATTTATCATGATAGTACTGATAGCTTAATTAAAGACAAAGGGCAGGGTGACTTACGCCTTACATCAAACGGTACTGGCATAATTTTCTTAAATGACAATGAAACTGAAACGCTGGCTAACTTTCAGATAAACGGCGCAGTATCACTTTACTACGACAACGCCCTTAAACTCGCCACCACCTCCAGCGGAATTTCAGTCACGGGCGCAGTCAAGCCAACGACATATCAAGAGACTTATGTCGCCAACTCAACAGGCGCAACGACTACGCTTGACCTGTCAACTGGCACAAACTTTTCTGTCACTTTGTCAGAGAACACGACGTTTGTTTTTAGCAATCCACCGTCAAGCGGGACGGCTTATGCTTTCACTCTCGTAATCACGCAGCCATCAAGCGCCAAGACAATCACATGGCCTAGCTCAGTTGATTGGGCTGGCGGCACTGCGCCAGATGCACCGGGCAACTCTGAAGTCAACGCATACGGTTTTATGACACGCGATGGCGGCACAACTTACTATGGCTTCCTTGGGGGTGCGGCCCTTGGCTAAGTCATTTCAATCAGTTTTTATGGGTGCTGCGGGTGGAGTGGCATTGCCTTCAGACGATGAGTTCAACCGTGTCTCGTTTTTGTCGCATTTCGACGGCAGTAACAATGGCGTCAACAACGTGTTCGACGATAGCTCGTCCAGCAACCACACGATCACAGTGAGTGGCGATGTGACCCAAGGTTCCTTCGGCCCGTTTGCAAGGTCTGATGGTTACTGGGGTGTGGTGTTTGATGGGACTGATGATCGTCTATCTGCTCCGGATAGTGCTGACTTTGACTTTGGAACGGGTGATTTTACTATTGAGCTATTCTTCAATTATAGAGGCAGTATAGCAAACAGGTGGTTGATTGGTGGTGCTAATCACTGGCAGCTACGAATTAAAACAGCGTCCAGTCCATCTCGGTTGGGTGAGATATCGTTTATTACAAACGGCAGCACTGAAATTATATACGTAAGCCCCTCAGATTTAGCAGATGGTGCTTGGCATCATATTGCGATCACTCGTGAAGGCACAAATCTACGTCATTTCTTGGACGGTGCTTTGGTAAAAACCACGACCAACAGCGAAACCATCAATGCCGACAGTGCATTATATATCGGCGCATCATCCACAAATTCAGAAGATTGGGACGGGCATATATCTAATGTTCGTGTGGTTAAGGGAACGGCAGTATATACTTCTGCGTTTACTACTCCTGCAGCCCCACTAACCGCAGTCACAAACACCAAGCTCCTAACCTGCCAGAACAATCGCTTCGTTGACAACTCTGCGTCAGCCCACACGATCACACCTTCAGGCGATGCAGCAGTATCAGCCTTCGGCCCCTTCCTGACCAGCGAAGTCTATGACCCAGCGGTGAATGGTGCGAGTGCTTACTTTCCTGCAACAGACAACAATGACTTCTTAGAAAGTTCTGCTTCATCTGATTATCAATTTGGAACGGGCGATCTAACGGTCGAGCTTTGGTCATATAATCTTTATAGCGCCGATTCACGGAATTACGCAGATAACCGAGGCCATGCAACTGGATGGAAAGTTGGAAGGACTGCAAGTAATCTATTTCAGGTTTTTTCAGAAGGATCAGGTGGGGTTTTGTTTGAAGGCGGCTCTGCACCAAACAACACTTGGGTTCACTTTTGCTGGACTAGAGCCAGTGGCGTAAACAAGTTTTTTATTAATGGGGTGCAAAGCGGAAGCAACGTAAGCAACTCGGATGATTTCAACAGTAACAGCCTTAAAATTGGGACTAGATTTGATTCCCCCGGCGGAGCAGACCAAGAGGTAAAGGGTTACATATCAGACTTGCGCATCATTAAAGGCACGGCGGTTGAGCCTTCTGGTATTCCAACGGCCCCACTCACAGCCGTAACTAACACTAAGCTCTTGCTCAACATGGCAGACGGACAGGCAATCGACAGCGCAGCGCAGAACAATCTGACTTTGTATGGGGATGCTAAGATCAGCAATACTCAGGCTAAGTTTGGTGACACGTCAATATACTTTGATGGCACTGGTGATTATGCAGTTGTCGAAGACTTCACCCAGCTAAAAGGTGAATTAACTATTGAGTTCTGGGTTAACCCTTCTGCCCTAGATCCTAAAAACGGGTTGTTCCAACAAGGCTTTGCAGACGGCGGACTTTCTATTAGGGCTGAAACAAACGGAAGTCTGACGGTAGCAAAAACAGGCGTGTCCAGCTATTTTGGTACGACTACTACAATTTCTGCAAACGTATGGACGCATATTGCACTTGTTTATTATAATGGTGTTTTAAAGTGTTACATCAATGGCACCGCCGATGCTCAGACATCTACAACTTCGGCCGATTGGACGACCAGTGGCAATGAGTTTATCTTAGGAACCAGATGGTCAGGTGGGGCAATAAACAACCCCATGACTGGTTACATAGATGACTTCCGCATCTCCGCGCTTGCCCGTTA
>UEXM01001062.1_pt1 | contig 25257 bp, 45 predicted proteins | sample 1796661 | NCBI WGS metagenome assembly UEXM01 (sample SAMEA4772469, study PRJEB27181) | metagenome | reverse complement strand
CGTTCCAATACCTACCTTGCCGGCGAAATATCCATCATTTAAAAACTTTAATGCCATTTAGTACATTGGATTAAATTAATATTATACGTGTGAAAGCAGTACTTGGTAAGCGTCATTTGCTATAGAACCTGTAAAAGCTATAGCCATACTAGCAGAACCACTTCTTGTAACTTCTGCAAATACTGTTTGATAGGGTGAAGATCCATCAGTTACTTCTACTTTAACATTTTCTGCTAAAGCACCAGTTCCAAATAAACTAGCAGCTGCTAAATTTAAAGTGAATGTTGTTATACCTCCAGATTCTGCTCTTGAGGATGGTGCTGTGTTATTTAAAGATTGTTTTGCGCCATAAGGATTTCTTTGAGAATTTAATTGAACCCAACCAGAAGCTGTTACATCAAAGCTAGCTGAATCAAAACCAGCAACACCTTTTTGTGTAGCGCCATCTGTTGAGCCAGCACCTGCTATATTAGCATCTGATATAACAAATATATAATCAGATTCAGAAGGACTACTGTTAGCAGCAATATTTGTGTTAGCAAATATAAAGTCGCCAACCTCTAATGTTTTAGTAAATAAAGTACCAGCAGTTGTTACTACATAGAAATCACCATTACCAACAGCTACGTTACTTGCCCCGCTTAATGCTGGAGAGTTTGTGGATGCGTTATAACCACCTTGAAAAGATCCTAAACCTGCAACTAATGCTTCAACCTGAGCTAAGTTAACACCATCTGTACCTAATGTACCAGTTGCAACTTCAGTAAGCTTGTTGTTGTTCATATCAAGCGGGCTAGCAAAACTATTTGTTTCACCTGTTTGAGTTTGAGTAATTACACCACCAACAGTTAAATCATCTACTATTGTAACATCGTCTGTTAAATCAATAGTTATACTACCGTTGTTTTGATTAACGCTTGTTACATCTATCCTACCTGTTGTACCTATAAATTCTACTGTTGACTTTACACCAGAACCAGTACCGCCTGCTGTTAAAGATATTTTACCGCTTGTTGGTGCACCAGGAGCTACTGTGCCTGCGGTTACAGGTAATGTATATGTTTCGTTAGTATCAGCTGGTAATGTTACTGTTTTAGTATTTACACCAGTTACGTGACCTGTTGCGTTTGATGTTATAGAATCTATGACTACGACATCTGCCCCATAAGCTGGAGATTGTGTTGATGTAGTATTTGTTCTAGTAGTAGCATCGTGATTAACAATAGGTATTGGTCCGTTTGGATCTGTTACTGTTATATAAGTACCGCCATCTACTTTTTGTATATCACCGCCTATAGATTCCCACCCTGCAGACCCGCCGCCTGTATCAGCAACGTATTGTTTTAATGAGTCTGTTACAGTGTTAAATATTATTTGACCAACAACGCCTGACGCTGGGTCCGATGCGACATTTTGTATTACCGCTTGGTTAAGTTGATTCTTATTTAAATCAACCGTGTTTAAAAAATTAATTGCCATAGTTTGTTAGTTTAGGTATGCCTTGCCGGCAAAACCTGCCGAAAATGTTAGTGTTACGTTGTTGTTATCTATATAAGTGTACTCCCCAGTCACTACCGTATCAGCTGTATCAATTACTGTGATAGAGGGAAACTTATTTAAGTTGTGTTGTATGTTCCATGTTGTTGCTGGAGCTCCTTGAGTAAATTCAAATGTTTTATCAGTGGCGTCAGATGGATCTATATTGATGCCATACACATGCTTCTTTTGTATAGCTCCTGCACCTTTAATAAATGTAAGCCCTATATCGTATATATCTGTTTTACCAGTAACCGCAGTCAACGATGTAAATGTATATACACCAAAAGAGCTTAAATCGTTGCGATCTGATATTTTAATTAAGTTGTTTACTACAGGTTGGCCAGTCACAGGGTCATTAGTAAGTAAGTATTGAAGATACGGTTGGGCATTAGTATTGTTACCCATTAATAGCACTGATCTTATGGTAGTTATAGCTGACCAATTAGTGTTATTACCTCCACCGGCTGCAAAAAATAGTTGTGCTTTCCTAAATTCAGCATCATTTTTGTCAATATTGAACGTCCAGCTGTTATTAGCTAAAAAATCATTTATTAATACTAATGATATGTCAGATATACGGAAGTTTTTAGTAGCATCTGTACCACCCGAGGCGTCTGTACCTAATAATATGTCCGATCCTTCAGGATTCTGATCAACCGGGTATGTACTAATTCTTGCCATTTCCTATTATTTGTTTAATATTGTGTTTTTCGCCTTTTCCCATGATCTTCCTACAAAATATGCGCCATAAACAGTGACTAATAGTGTTTGAAAAATAGGTATGTACTCTTTTGCAACTGAAAATGTACCAATGTTGCCATCTGTGAATGCCAATGCGCTAAATATTACAGTTAAATATATAAGAACCATCGGTCTTATGTTTTTAGACAAGAAACTGTCAGAATTCATATCCGATTTCCAACGCTCGGTTACTTGTATTTGAGCATTATTATCCGCTTGTTCTAATATCTCTTGTATCTGCTTCTTTATTATAAGCTTTTCTTCCTTCGATGTGCTTATTTTATCAATAGCATTACCTATTTCTTTAATTACACTACCGGTTAACCATGCGAATAGCTTCTTCATGCTAATGTACTATTTTTAAAAAGTCCCCAGTTCTGTATCTTGCACCTACCGATAAACCAGCAGTCACAGCGGCAGCGTTGTCAGCATGCTCTGGTACTGTTTGTGTGTTTATGTAAGTAGTTATGTTTTGTATCGCGAAGTTTTTTGTCGTTACATTGTTTTCATCGGTACCTAACAGCTTGTCTGTAGAAGCGATAGTACCGTCTAATGGGTATGTAGATATTCTTGCCATGTTATTTAGTTGTGTAGTTGTTGTTAGATTCTTTCTTTGTGCCTAAACCATCGTTACCTCTGTTTTGTTTAGGTGATTCCCATCTTTGATCTTTATGATCGTAGTCCTTGTTCTTAGCTTTAGATGGATTTGCTCTTGCTTCTCTCTCAGCATGCGCTTTCTTCGCCTTTCTAGCAGGCGTCATTGCATAAGCCTTATCTCTAGCGGCCTTGTCTCTTCGAGCAGTAGCGGAAAGTTTCTGGGTCATACGAGTATGATTACGTATTTAAATAAGTATTTAAAAGTGTGACGATAGGGTATTACTATTTATATATAACTAGCTACTGTCTCTAAAAAAAATCATTACAAATGTTGAGGTATGGGGTTGCTTTTACCGTATTTACCCCGTATCCCATATGGGAAGCTGTTTTTATTTACCCAGCCCCCCTAGTCGTTTAGGTTTTGCGTTGCATATATGGGTGTAACTGTATTACTACATGCTAGTCATCACTACTAACTAAAATAATTTCCTGTAAATGTTTTACCTTTTTTACTGTACATACTGCATCACGTATAGCATTACCCTAATCACCGCACCAAACCAGTTCAGTGTATGAAGTAAGTGACTGATCGTCATGACACTATGACATATGACGTGTTGTCTTGTTGTATGACACAATGACACTCCGCATTATACCTACAACTATTTTTCTACTACTAAACAATAGTACTACTTTACAAACCTAATACGATTGGTATACGATAATATATATGTAACAAACAAATAATAATACTATGTTTAAAATAACTTTAGAGAATACTTGGAATAAGAATGGAATTCCTACAAACTACGTTAAATACTTAAAAGTAAATACAATTGAAAAAGTATTTGAATTTTACAAATTAGATGATATATTAAAAATTGAAGAATGTTAAGAACTTTACCACTAATTAAAAATGTAATTAATAAAGAAATTACAAAACTAAATGAAAACCCAGAATATTGGGGAACTATAGAAAATATTGAAAATGAAAATGAAATATTCAATTACTTTCTAACTTACGAAATAGTAGACCAAAATTGGTTTGATGAAAGATTAAAGTATACAAATACTGAATTGTTAAGTGAATTACTAAACAAAATTACAAACTAAACACGAAGAGTAAACGATAATATAAATGTAAATAAATAAATATAATATGAGTAATAAAGAATTATTAGCGGAAGCTATCAGTAAATTAAGCACTGAAGAATTAAGTGCAATCTATCCACCAATCGAAAGAAAAAACTTTGTAGTAAGAAAGTCTTGGCTCGGTAGAAATCAAATCATCTCTTTCACTAACAAGAAAGGTGTTAAAAGAACTTACAATCACGATGAAGTTTTAAAAGTAATGTTACCTAAGTTATCTATAATGCCTTGCTGGATTAAGAGACAATACTGGTCACAGTCAACCGATATGCCTAAAAACACTAGACATTTAATCCTAGACAGAAATCCAGTTACAGATTAAATACGATCGGTAAACGATAATATAAATGTAACAACTTTAAGTTCCACTTGTTTCTATAAGTATAAAAATGTGAACAAGTAATGACATAACGGTTTATGTGAGTTCGATTCTCACCATGTCAACTAAAATTAACAATATGATATATACTTTAACCTGCCCTAACGGCAAAGAGATCGATATGACTCACTACATTGGTAAACAAATGGATGGTGAAATAACTAGACAAGATGTCTTAGATAGAATAGAATTTTATAAATCAACAAATAAATAATATGAGAAAATTTCACCACAACCCAGTAATCAATATAGTAATAAACGTTATTGCTTATGCTCAACTAACACTAGTAATCGGCGGATCAATTGCTTTAATAATTGATATGATACAAAATGGAGCACCAACTAGCTTTGGAATCTACGGGTAACACAAAACAAATACGAATAATTAACGATAATATAATAAATAAATAATACTATGGGACATATGAATACCTATCTGCTTAAAATAAGCTACAGAAAATATAACAAATGCTACTCTAAATTGACTAGCGAAGAAAAATCAACCGTTTTAGACATATACTATGACTTCTACTAAATTTAACGACTATCCTCAAGACCAGATCGACGCTAAATTAAAGCAAGTCGAAGAATTCGAAGCAAAATACGGTACTAACAATACGGTAAGTAAAGCATGGCGTAAATGGTGTACTGATCACGAATATCGCAGAAGAGAGTGGCAATTCAGACAAAGTGTCGCTGCAAGTATACAACCAAATGTTGATTATACAAAATAAATACGAATAACTAACGATAATATAATAAACACATATGAATAAACTTAAAAAACTTCACGAAAAAAAATTAAAACTAAACAATATTACCTACAAGCCATATAATCTTGGTAATTTACCACCAACATTTGCATTTAAATACAATGACAAAGACGGTAGCGATCAAATCGGTATATCTGAATGGTTTAATTATAAAGGTTTAACATATATAAAAGCATAACTATGAACATATGGGATAAAGTATACCAAGAGTATAAAGAATATTACACGAAAGAACAAATAGACGAAATGAATTTCGCTGAATTAAGCGAACTAATAGCAGGATTAAACGATGAGTAAAATGAAAGAAATCGACGATATAGCACAAGGTATTGCTGACGTCACTAAAGAATTAATGTATGACAGTATTCACTGGCAAATAGCAGAGTTTCACGTTGAAGGTGATTCTTACAACGACTTGCATGACCATGTAATGTATTTAGCAATAAAAAAAATGTATGAACAAATTCAACAAGAAACGAAAGTTTAGTCATCACAAGATTAAACTAATGGAAATCGAGGCAATAGAGCGAGAGTATTGGATTAGATATAATTCCAACATACCAAAGTGGCAACAAGATATGTATTAAATACAAAACAAATACGAATACATGTCGATAATATAAATGTAATAATAAAATAAATAATATGTATTGTAAATGCGGCGAAAAAGTACACCCAATAAGACTAGGTTATGGATATAAAACTTGTGTTCCTTGTAGCACAGTTCAAGACTATAGTTATGTACCGATCATCGCTAACAAGCAAGTGCTTGAAATACAAATAGTTAGCCAAGAGGTAAGCGCATCAGTGCATCGTGCTTGGCGACGCAAGTAGCTAGACGAGTAGCTTAATTAGGATTTAGGTGGGTGTATACCGTAAAGATACCACGATAAATGGTACCTAAATCACATAAGCGAATAGCTAGCAATCGAGGTGGCGGCATACAGGTCACGTTAGTTGAAGGGTAAGAACAAACGGTTGGAACGGTTGAAAGAGTACCGGATGGCTCCGTGAAGTTTATAACTTCAACAAAACAGAAAGTGTGGATAAATGACAATACTAGTTAACTACCTGTCCACAACTGGTGCCTCGAAATGGGAGTGATAAGGTAAGCTAAGAAATAGGAGACGAAAGTCACACTAACTTAAACGGCGGTTCGATTCCGCCCACTTCCACTAACAGAGGGGTGGCAGATATGCAGAGATATACTTGTCCAACAAACAACGGCGGGTTTACGTAAACGAAGTACTTCGTGGGCACACCTCTCTTAATATATTGCGCGGTGGAGAAGATGGTTATCTCGCGAGTCTCATAAACTCGAGGTCGAAGGTTCGAATCCTTCCTGCGCACCAAAATTAAATAATATGAGTGATAAAAAATGTAATGGGTGGTCAAATTATGCCACTTGGAAAATTAATAGTGAAATAGTAGCAGATGGTGATTGGGAATTTCCAGTAACTTATGACTTTATTGAAGAGTATGTAGAGCATGTCGTATTTGATCACTGCGGTGATATGGGTCTTATGGAAAGTTATGCAAGATCTTTCATTGCTCAAGTTGATTTTAGAGAATTAGCAGAACATATAAATAAAGATTTAGAAATACAACAACAATACGAATAGTAAACGATAATATAATAAATTAATAATATGACTATATACGAAAACCTTAAACCAGAGTTACAAACAGAACTCGACTCATCAAGCGTGAAGTACAGTACCGCTATGAGATTAAAATATGTCTTACTTTCTAAATTCTACTGGTCAGAATTAACTGTTGACAACGTAAAAGATTTAGTAACTTATACCGGCCAATCCACATCGCAAGTATCTGCTTTCGGTTTTATGTACGGTGATTCATTCTTAAAATAATGAGTGACTCTGTAACTAAATGGCACGAACTAAACGAAGAAGGTTGGTGGACAAAAAACCCTAAAACTTCTATAAAAGTTGACGATAAAATAGCATTAGAAATTGCTGAAGAAAAATTATCTGAAATCAAATGGGTGCTAGAAGAATATTACAACGATGTTATAAAAGACGAAGTTGATCTAATACACCACATAAATAAAATTATAAATAAAATAAAATGAGTAAAAAAATAACTGACGAACTTATCGAAGAAAAAATGATAAGCTATGGCTTTGGCGAAGTTGAATCACATGACGAAGAGCATGTTAGAAAAATAATACTTGATTATTATGACACTGAGCTAACTGATCAGTGGAATGAAAATTGTGATTATTATATATACGAAGAATCTACAGCCGACGGCTACAGCGTTTATATAACAACTCATGACACTAGAAACATTTGTGTAAATGAAAATGTTAATTACTATGAAAGCGAATTAAGCGGACACCTTCAAGATGCTATACGTGACAGCGGTGTTGTGTACGTTGACGATCTATATCAAGATTTCATTGATGATGCAGTGCAAGAATTGTACATATATTTATGCGAACGCCATCACGAGCAAGCTATTGACGAATTACAAGACGAAGGCTACGAACTTGATACGAATGAATAACGATAATATATATGACTGAACAAGAAATGAATTATATCGCAGACAGAATAGCCTCTAGACTCATCGCATTTATGGAAGACCAAGCCGTAAATGTTTATAGCAGTTCCGTATTTGACGGCCCTGTTGACGAAGAGCAGCAATTATTAGCTGATTTAGCGAAAGCTATGACTGAACTAGACTATAACTTGCAACAAGAAGACTATTCTAAATGCGATAAATTAAAAAAGAAAATACTAAAAATAGAAAACCAATTAAATAAATTTAAATAATATGATCAAACCAATGCTCGCATACAAAGTAGATGCTAAACCAATCGACTGGTCCGAGAAAGTATTTATGCAACCTAAACTAGACGGCGTACGCTGTGTAATCAAACAAAATGAAGCCGGTGACGTTGTAGCGTTCTCTCGTAACAATAAACCTTGGCTAAATATTCATCACATTCTTGAAAATCTAAAACCATTCTTCGATCAGCACCCAGATATTGTGCTCGACGGCGAATTGTACAATCACGAATTACGCAACGATTTCGAAAAAATAATATCATTAGTTCGAAAACAAAAGCCATCTGCCGCTGATAGAACAGAATCCGCAGCATATGTACAATTTCATTGTTATGACTATATTGAAACTATAATGAACGAAAATTATTCTTATAGAATGAATCAACTTGCTGTTAGCGATATGTATTCCTACTGCGTTAAATACGTTCCTTCTTATGAAGTAACAAGTTATTCTGATGCTTTATATATGCACAAAAATAAGTTTCTAGCTAACGATTACGAAGGCTCTATATTGCGTCTAGATAAACCATATGAATGTAAGCGTTCTTATAACTTACAAAAGTTTAAAGATTTCCACGATACTGAAGCGACAATAGTTGGCTATGTACCCGGTAAAGGTAAACGTACCGGTACACTCGGCAAGTTCTTAATGATCGATGCTGACGGTATAGAATTCGGTTGCCCTCCGGGTAAAGGTTTCAATTATAAAATGCTAGCTAATATGTTAGAAAATATTCATAACTATATTGGCCAAACAGCGACGTTCACTTATTTCGAACGAACTAAAGCTAATAGCTACAGACACCCACAATTTAAAGCGATCAGAAACTATGAATAAATTAATATGGCAGTTATACAACGACAACATGATAAGCGAAGAGATAGCAAACCTCTTATTAGACAAACATTACAATAGACTAAACAACAAACGATACAGATGAATATATTTTATTTAGACAGAGACCCAACCGTTTCAGCTAGTTACTTTTATGATAAGCATAAAGTTAAAATGATCTTAGAATCAGCGCAAATGCTTTGTACAGCACATATAGCACTGGGTAACGATAATGTTCCTTATAAAAAAGCACATTTAAATCATCCATCAACTATATGGTGCAGACAGAATAAAGCACAATATTTATGGTTATATAATCATATGCTGGCACTCGGTAAAGAGTACACAAATAGATATAATAGAACTCACTTAACAATTACAAAATGCAAAGATATTTTAGCAACACCCCCTCCAGGAATACCAACAGGTACTTTCGAAGAACCACCTCAATGTATGCCAGACGAGTATAAAGTTGAAGGTGATAGTATTAGAGCATACTGGAATTATTATGAATTAGATAAATGTAAAATAGCAAACAAAAATGAGCAAAAAATTAGTAGACCACTTAATAAGCACGAATTACAATGGAATTAGCAATAAAATTAAAGCTTATAGAAAGCCGAAGAAAGCGGCGACACAAAAGAATTTTAGAACAGGCAATAACAGAGCTTCATAACAGTATAGTATTATATGTTATAGAAGACAATTATGAGATGGCAAAAATAAAAAGCCAGCTTTTTCTTAAATACAACAGAAGATTAAAATATCTTTCCATATAGGGACGATAGGTAGTATAATAATAATAGTAACAGGCTAATGTCACAGTACGAAAGAAATAAAGATTATCTTAATAGACATAGAGTAATATACAGACGTAATCCGATCAGTGATAAACCAACAGAGCAATTTGCATGGGGGGATTTCTACGCTGATGGTACACATGAATGTTATAACTTGTTTGCTTCAAGAGCAAAGATAACCACATATAGATCTTTGAAGTGGCATTTGTATGTACTATGGTACTTAAATCCCCAAATGGATGCGGATGCTTTTACAGCATTAACACGATACGTTTGCGATAATAAAAATGGATTTGTTACTTTTAAAGTGTCAGAACAATTGATGCAGAGCATGGTATATGATGTATCAATGCAAGATCTAGAAAAACCTCCACCAAATAAATTACGTAAGGTTATATTCAAAGATTATTGCGGTTTAGATATGAGACAAAAGCTGTCTATAGTAGGGCAAATGGTTGGTAGACAAAAATTATCAGCCGCTGAGATATACGATAGCATGCTTATGTTAAATGATAACAAACAAAAAATTACTATATCACTAATAAGTATAATGTTAGGTTGTTCAACACGTACAGTGCATAGAAATATGACAAATGAATTAAGACGAGAAAAAGAACTATTAAACCAGCAATTATAATGAGCAATGAAAAAATATAATATACAGAATTATATCAGGTATAAAGAAGATGTAAAATCTTCAATGCCTGATGAAGATATTGGCTATAGCGAATTATCACGAGATAAACTTATAATTAGATTTCTACCTTTAGTAGAAAATTTAGCTCGTAAGTTTTCGACAACACAACAAGCCTCTGGAGTTTTAAGTATCAATGATCTATTACAAGAAGGCGGAGCAGGATTAACTAAAGCAGTAGACAGATTAGATTGGGATGTTTTAAACGAATCAGAGGACATTGAAAAAACATTAAAGTCATTTCTAAGTAAAAGAATTAAAGGAGCGATAAGAAGATCAATAGACATTAACAGAGGTGATATTAAGATACCAGAACATAAGCTAAATGAAATACGTAAGAACCCTAAAGACGATAAGATGGTGGCTTTGTTTTTCAATAGCATGTTTTCAAGTTATGATATAACACCGGCTGATGAGGATAACTTTGCTTATCAATTACCTGATAAGTCAGAACCATATAATATAGCTTTGTTAAATACTTATTTACTTAGTTTGATGCAAGAACATTTAACATCAAAACAATATGACGTAGTTAGATTATTCTATGGTTTAGATTGCAATAAACATTCAGCAAAAGAAATCGCAGACTATATTGGGCTTAGAGTTCCGACTGCAACTGTTATAGTTTCACAGATTAAAAAAGAAGCAATCGACCATTTAATCGCTAACGTCGACAGTAACCAAGTGATTGATTACCTTTAACTTATGAATAAAATACGTAATAATAATAATAAGAAACCAAACAAAACCTTATGACCATAAACCAAAAGCTGGCCCAAATCCAGACAAAATTTAAATCGAAGAAGAGTAGATTTAATTCATTCGGCAAATACAACTTCAGATCAGCCGAAGACATCCTAGAAGCAACTAAACCCTTTCTCTTAGAGTTAGGAGTATCAGTAAGAATTGAAGAGGAACTAATTGACAATCAAGAATTTCCAATCATCAAATCAACTGCTATCATCTGCGATGGCGAAAATGCTATACGTGCTACTGCACTTGTAGGCGTTGACCTAACTCAGAAAGGTATGCAAATGCCCCAAAAGTTTGGTAGCGCATCATCTTACGGTAAAAAATATGCGTTAGGTAATTTATTTTTAATTGACGACACTGCAGATAGTGACGCAACAAACAATCACGGTAATGCACCGAGAGCTAACAAGCCAACCTTAACATCAGACAAAGATCCAGCATTTGCTAAAGCAAAGGATTACGTTAAAGCAGGAGGTAAGATTGAAGCTATAAAAGCAAAGTATGCCTTATCTAAAGAAGTAGAGGCAAAATTGAAAACTCTATAAAATGAAAAAAGCTAACAAGAAAGAGGTGTTAGAAAAACTTAAAGAAGATAAAAACTATTACGGCAGTTACGGTAAAAAGTTTTTAAGTAACTCTGACATCTCTACACTGTTAACAAATCCTCTGTCGCTGGGTACACCTCTAGAGAATAGACCTGCATTTTTAATTGGTGGGTATTTTCATACAGCTATACTAGAACCTGAAAAGCTTAATAACTTTAAGATTGTAGAAGCTACAACTAGAAATACAAAAGCGTATAGAGAGATCTCAGGCGGGGAGATATGCTTATTGCAACACGAAGTAGATAAAACTGAATTATTGGTAGACAAAATAATGTCTAATGATATATGCAGAGATTTAATTCGCGGAACTGGTGAAAGTGTAATTTATGAACAACCTGGGATTGAAGAAATAGGTGGACATATGTGGAAAGGTAAAGCTGACATAATAAACCACGGTGAAAAATTAATTATTGATTTAAAAACTACGGCTGATATATCAAAATTTCAGTATAGTGCACGAAAATATAATTACGATTCACAGGCTTATATTTACCAAAAGTTATTTGGCTACGAGTTAGTATTTATGGCTATAGATAAATCATCTCATCAGATAGGTATATTTGATTGTTCCCCAAAGTTTTTGGAAAGCGGTAGAGATAAAGTCGAGCGAGCTATAGAAGCATATGAACTATTCTTTAAAAACCCGGATTTCGATCCACAACAATTTTTTATTAACAAAACCCTTTAATTATTAATTATGGCAAGACCAAGAAAAAACCAAACAAAAATTTGTACAGTAACAGGAATGAAAACAAGTGTAGATAATTTTTATACCAACCAAAATCATATTAAAGCAGTAGACAATATGAGAAGAAATACTGGAGCTACAAAAGAGCAATTAACAAGAATGTTTAATCAGATAAACGCGTACTAATATGGCAAGTATAATTAAAGCAAGTATTAACTTGAATGAAATCCCAAAAGATAAAATCTACGTGGGCAAGAAAGGTAAGTATTTACCTATAACAATTACAATTAATGACGAAGTTGACAATTATGGAAATCAAGGACCAGTTGTTGTTGAACAAACTAAAGAAGAGCGTGAGGCTAAAGTAGCTAAAACTTATTTAGGAAATGTAAAAGTGGTGTGGACTAACGGTGATAATGTAGCCGCTGCACCTAGAACAGATCAACCACAACAAGCTCAACCGGTAGCACAACCGGCAGATGATTTACCATTTTAAACCAATATAATTAATGCAGACAACAGAGATCAATGGATTCTTGATTGATGAGTTCAATCAATATAAGCTTGACGAAGGTAAAAAACAAGGGACGTGTCCTTTATGTTCTTCTGATAGACAACCCAAGAAGCAAAAATTAAAATGTGCTTCTTACGATTGGGAACGTGGTCTTGGTACTTGTCATAATTGTAATACATCATTTCAATTACATACATATCAACGTAAAGGTGCTAGTGAAAAAGTATACGTGAGACCACCTGGTCCCCCTAGTGATACTGAATACCCTGACTTCTTAAGTGATAAAGTAATTGAATGGTTTAAAACAAGAGGTATAAAAGCTCAGACTCTTATTGACTTACAGGTCAGCGAGGGTTCTGAGTGGATGCCTCAAACCGGCAAGGCCGAGAATACAATTCAGTTTAATTATATAATGGGCGATCAGCTCATTAATATTAAATATAGAGACGGTAGAAAAAACTTTAAACTATACAAGGGAGCTGAAAAAGTATTTTATAACATAAACAGCATAGTAGGATATGAGTATTGTATTATTGTTGAAGGTGAAATGGATGTGTTAGCATTACATGAAGCTGGAATACCAAATGCAATATCTGTTCCAAACGGCGCAACATTAAATAGTAACAACTTAGATTATTTAGATAATTGTATAGACTATTTTGAAGACAAAGAAAAAATAATATTAGCTGTTGATTCCGATGAAGCTGGGCAAGCATTACAATCGGAATTAGTTAGAAGGTTAGGAGCGGAAGTATGCTACTTAGCTACGTTTGATGATTGCAAAGATGCTAATGAATATTTAATTAAGCATGGAAAAGAAAAACTATCAGAGCGTATTACCGGAGCGAGACCTGTACCGCTTGAAAATGTTACGACATTCAGAGATATTGAAGATGAAGTTACTGACTTTGTTCGTAATGGCTTTAAGAAAGGATATCAAATTGGCTTATCCAATTTTGATGACATTTTTAGTACTTATACCGGTCAATTTATTACTGTCACTGGTATACCTAGTTCAGGTAAATCAGACTTTGTTGACCAAATGGTTGTTGGGTATAATCGTAACTACGGTTGGAAAACGGCTTTTGCATCACCAGAGAATGCGCCAACGTATTTACATGCTCACAAGCTAATGCGAAAAACCTGGGAGGGTATGCCATCAGCTGCAGATATACACGGAGATAAATGGAATCAAATAGCGGATCATTGCAATAGCAATTACTTTCACATTGATATGGAACGTTACACACTAGAATCCGTGTTGCGAAAAGGTGCTGAGCTAGTTAAACGTAAAGGTATTAAATGTTTAGTTATAGATCCATTTAACAAGGTTAGAGATGTAGATTGTAGGACTGAAGATGTTAATAGATATACTATGGAGTACTTAACTAAAATAGAAATATTTGCTAAGAAGTATGATGTGCTTGTATTTATTGTTGCTCACCCTACTAAAATGTATAAGACGCAAGATGGTAAGATTGAAGAGCCTACGATGTACAACATTAAAGGTGGTGGGGAATGGTATGATGCTTCTTATCACGGTATATTAGTTCATAGAGATTATGAAGCTAAAACTGTTAAAGCAAAAGTTCTTAAAGTTAAGTTTCAAAATTTAGGAGAGAATGGTGCTGAAGCTCATTTTAAATGGGAACCAAAGTCAGGATGCTTTATACCGCACGAACAATTAAATTTAACTGAAGAGGCTATGCCTTGGGAATAAATGAAAAGTTTATACAGAAAAGGTGCCAATTATAAAATGCCAAAATATCTTGCAAGTAAAGAAGAAAGAGAAGCTTGTGAGTATTGCATACGAAACAATATAAGGATAGCACCACAGGGAATACAGAACGATCCAGATCACTGGCGAATAACTATAACACTTGGCCCATATCAACGTGGAGAAAAACCTAACGTGGCACCAAGTATATATGACAGACATGCGATTTGGAAATCATATTATGAATTTTGTAAATATTATTATGATAAACATAGAAAATGAATATAAAGCACTTATGGGAGGTGTACTCCACGGCGGATCTGATAAGAAGGATCGAACAGGGACAGGGACGAGAGCTGTCTTCGGAAGAACGATTAAGCACGATATGTCACTTGGCTTCCCTATACTCACAGGTAAAAGGATAAGCTTTCAAGCAGTTAAAACTGAATTGCTTTGGATATTACAAGGCAGAACAGATCTTAAATATCTTGAAGATAATGGCGTTAAGTATTGGAGACCTGATTACATTAGGTCTGGAAGAACAGACGAAACTTTAGGTCCAGTATACGGAAAGCAATGGCGTAACTTCAATGGAGTTGATCAATTAGCAAATGTAGTAAATGCTATACGTGATACACCACATAGCCGCCGCATTATGTTATCAGCTTGGGCGCCTCACGAAATGAATGATATGGTGTTGCCCCCGTGTCATTATGGATTTCAAGTATACATAAACAACGGTGTTATGGACTTAATGTGGCAACAAAGATCAGTCGATATATTTCTTGGTCTGCCGTACGATATTTCAATGTATGGCTTACTATTAGAAATGCTGGCTAAAGGCTCTAATTTGAGGCCTGGGAAGCTTATAGGACAGCTTGGAGATTGTCATTTGTATAACAATCATTTAGAACAAGCAAATGTATATATAAACAGGTCTAAAAGAGTATTACCAAAACTTAAATTAGATAAAGGTTTAGATGTTTCTTTAGAAATACCTAAACATAATGAAATAAATTTAATCAAATACAATCCTTATCCTGCTATAAAAGCAGAGCTGAGTGTTGGCAAATAAACTAAAAATATGTACAACATTTATCACATTCCTGGTAAAAAAATTGGAGTTACACGTAATCTTAATAAAAGAGTTACGGAGCAACAAGGATATGCACCAGAAGAGTATGAAGTTTTATTTACAAGCGACGATATAGAAATTATATCCGCAAAGGAAATAGAACTTCAAAAGTCTTACGGCTATAAAGTTGATAGACAAACTTATAAAAATTTAATTAAATCAAATAAAATGAAAATTAACGCTACAGAGCAGACAAGTACATTCCCCTATCCAGTAAATAAACTTAAAGGTAATTTATTGGACCACATAGGGGCTAAATGGTCTACGGAATTTGGCACATTTGAAATAACGAATAAAACAATTTCTTGGATTATGCAAAATTGCAAAACATCAATGTACAACGATAAAAGAAGCTATATATACAATAAAGCTTTTTATGAAGCGTTTTATAACACAGACCACAATCCTGATGCACGTTCAGATGAAAGATTCGATCTTATAAGAAACTGGGCAGCAACAAGAGGATTATATAACGAAGGTAATTCACACACGCAATATGTTAAATTACAAGAAGAAGCTGGTGAGCTAGCTAAAGCATTACTTAAAAATGATAAACCCGAAGTGATAGATGCAATAGGTGATATTGTTGTAGTGCTTACAAACTTAGCTCATTTAGAAGGATACAGTATAGAGTATTGTATTGATGAAGCTTATAAAGTTATAGCAGCAAGAACAGGTAAAATGATTAATGGAACATTCGTAAAAGATACAGACAATGAGTAAAAAACAAATAGAATTTAGAGATCCAGTTGTTGAACGAGTTGTAGATAAATTTGTATCTAGATCAGATATAGGTTATGCTAAATATGGCGTTACACTAGATGAAGATCCTAGTAAAGTAATAGACTGGCTTAATCATTTACAAGAAGAGCTTATGGATGCTGTGTTATATTTACAAAAAGCAAAAGAAGCTTATGATGAGAAAACCTTATAAAAGAAAAAAGAAGAGAGGACCAGTGCAAGCAAAGAAAGTGTCATATGATGGCATTAACTTTGCTTCAGGCCTTGAACGTTATATGTATATGGCTTTAAAGAAAGCAAAAATTAGAGCTAAATACGAAGGAGAAACGTTTGTTTTATTAAATGGATTTCATTTTGATAATAAAGTTTATGAAAGACAATCCAATGGTAAAGGTGATTACAAAAACAGAGGTGAGAAAAGAATATTACCTATAAAGTATACACCAGATTTTATTGGCGAAGATTTTATAATTGAAACCAAAGGTAGAGCAAACGAATCATTTCCTATGCGATGGAAATTATTTAAACAATTAATAGTTAGGCAGTTTCCGGGTACAACATTATATAAACCACAAAATCAAAAAGAATGCGACGAAACAATAAGCCTCATCCAAGCCAATCGAAAAGATTAGCTAGGCAAAAGTACGCTGAAAGACAGATTGATAAATGGTGTAAATGGAGTTGGGATGTTAGAGGCAAAATAAAATATAAAGAATTAGTTGAATTACAAGATAAATATAATATTAAAGCATATGGAAAATAAAAATGAAAGAGGCTGGACACTAACTGTGGGTTTTTACCCTGGTGTGTTATTTGGAATTAGAAGTTATCACGAAAAAGATTTTTCGACGCACGTGTTATATCTACCTTTAGTAGATTTAGCCTTAGAAATTGATAACTAATGGGATTATTTGATGAGCGCATAGCGTACAAGCCATTTGATTATCCTGAATATTATACAGAAGGTTGGTTAAAACAAGCTCAAGCATTTTGGTTACACACCGAAATATCAATGCAGAGCGATATAAAAGATTGGAATGAAAAACTTAATAAAAAAGAAAAGAACCTTGTTGGGAACATACTTCTTGGATTCGCGCAAACCGAATGCGCTGTTTCAGACTATTGGACCCAGAAGGTCGTATCGTGGTTTCCTAAACACGAAATAAGACAAATGGCTATGATGTTTGGCTCACAAGAAACTGTGCATGCTGTAGCATATAGTTATTTAAATGAAACATTAAAACTAGAAGATTATGAAGCATTTCTTCATGAGCCAGCTACGGCTGAGCGTTTTGATAACCTTGTTGCATATGATGGCAACAATACCACGGGTATTGCAAAGTCATTGGCTGTTTTTTCTGCTTTCGCAGAAGGGGTTTCTTTATACTCTGCTTTTGCAGTACTTTATAGCTTTCAGCTACGTAATTTACTTAAGGGTATTGGCCAGCAAATGAAATGGTCTGTAAGAGATGAATCATTACACAGCAAAATGGGTTGTCAATTATTTAGGCACATGTGCCAGGAAGATTCTAATTTATTAGAGACTTGTAGAGAAGATGTCATTGAGGCTGCTGAGGCGATGGTTGATTTAGAAGAAAAATATATAGACAAGATGTTTGAAATGGGGGACATTGAGGGTATTAAAGCGAATGACTTAAAACAATTTATAAGAAAGAGAACTAATGAAAAGCTTGTTGAACTGGGGTATATCGATTTGGGATCATATTTCGCATATGAAAAAGATGCAGCGGATAATCTTAATTGGTTTTATCATCTTACCGGGGGCGTCACTCATACTGACTTTTTCGCTATTAGGCCAACAGATTATTCTAAGGCTGGCGAAGGGGAAGATTTTGAAGACATTTGGTAATGGAAAGAAAAAGAAGATGGAAGTATAGACTTATAAAGTTTTTAAGATATACAAATAAACTTACAGCGTACCAAAAGGTTGCATCACGTATAGGATACTTTGGTGCAGCTTTTTTGATAGCTGGGCAGTGGACATTAGAACCTAGATTGTTTATAATAGGTTTTATTTGTGTGATGATACAAACGGCCTCAAGAAAGCAATGGAATCTGGTTACTTTAAATTTAAATGGGTTAATAGCCTGGATAACACACTTTATGAAATGAAAGAAAAAACTTTACTTAATATGAAGCATGATATGGGCAAGATAGTTCAAGGAATGCACAACAACACACAAGGCATAATGCACGTTAATACACTGGCTCAAGGTTTATTAGAGACAGTTAAAAGAATGCCTGGGTATGAAGAAGCTATAGCTAAGTTATTAGAAGAACAACAAAAACAACCTGATGCAAATGTGGAATGATGATTGGAAAAAAGGAGAGGATTACCCTGCGTGGGGTAATAACGACGTATACAAGAAAACTATATCCGGGGGATATTTATTCAACGGAGAAACACCTAAAGAAGCATACCAGAGAGTCGCTAAGACTGTTGCTCGTAGATTATATAAGCCGGAAATGGCAGAAACTTTCTTCGAATACATATGGAATGGTTGGCTTTGTCTCGCTAGTCCAGTATTATCTAATACAGGTACTGATCGCGGTTTGCCTATTAGTTGTTTCGGGATTGATGTGGCTGATAGTATACAAGATATAGGACAGAAAAATTTAGAGATGATGCTACTCGCTAAGCACGGCGGTGGAGTTGGTATCGGTATAAATCAAATAAGACCCGCTGGCGCTAAAATAACAGGAAATGGAACAAGTGACGGAGTTGTGCCTTTTTGTAAGATATACGATTCAACAATACTTGCCACTAATCAAGGATCTGTCAGACGAGGAGCTGCATCAGTTAATATTAATATTGATCACCCCGATTTCGAAGAGTGGATCGAAATACGTGAGCCTAAAGGAGACGTTAATCGTCAATCGCTCAACCTCCACCAGTGCGCTGTGGTCGGCGACAAGTTTATGCGACGACTTGAGCAAGGAGATGGAGAAGCTAGAAAACGTTGGGCCAAATTACTTCAAAAGCGTAAAGCTACTGGAGAACCTTACGTGCTATTTAAGGGGAATACAAATAAAAATAACCCACAAGCTTACAAAGACAATGGATTAAAAGTTCATATGACAAACATATGTTCAGAAATAACATTACACACAGATGAAAACCATAGTTTTGTATGCTGCTTATCATCATTAAATTTAGCAAAATATGAAGAATGGAAAGGTACTAACCTTATATACGACGCCATTTGGTTTCTTGATGGCGTTATGGAGGAATTTATTCAAAGAGCCAAAGGACTTAGAGGTTTTGAAAATGCCGTTCGTTCTGCTACAAAAGGACGAGCACTCGGACTGGGTGTACTGGGATGGCACACATATCTCCAAGACAAAGGAATTCCTTTTGAAGGTTTGCTTGCTCAGTTTGAAACTAGGAAAATATTTTCGCAAATTAAAATTGAAAGCGAAAGAGCTTCTATGGATCTTGCAGAGACATATGGAGAACCTTTGTGGTGTGCTGGAACTGGTATGCGCAATACTCATTTACGTGCTATTGCTCCTACTGTTAGCAATAGTAAGCTTAGTGGAAATGTTTCGCCAGGTATTGAACCGTGGGCTGCAAATGTTTTTACAGAGCAGAGTGCGAAGGGGACTTTTATTAGGAAGAACCCAACGCTAGTTAAGCTGTTAAAGAAACTTAAAATAAACAATAATGAAACATGGGATAAGATATTGGCTGATGGAGGCTCTGTTCAAAACATATCTGAACTTGACGATGTTACAATCGGACATGACATTCCTGCTAAGGAAGTGTTTAAAACTTTTAAGGAAATAAATCAATTAGAATTAATCAATCAAGCTGGACTGAGACAGCAATATGTAGATCAGTCGGTTAGTTTAAATTTAGCATTTCCAAGTGTTGCTACACCAAAGTGGATTAACAAAGTTCATTTTGAAGCGTGGAAACGCGGAGTTAAAACCTTATATTATACAAGAACAGAATCAGTTCTTCGTGGAGATATTGCACAGCAAGCAATGAATGAAGATTGCTTAGCGTGCGATGGTTAGTTAGTTAGTTAGTTGTAAAGAAGGGATGCTGGAAACGGTGTCCCTTTTTTAGTATACCCACATTACATTCGGTGACTTATCAGGATCTATATCCGCGTGAATAAACGTTTTAGCGATGCCTAATCTTTTAAACCCCACCTTGCGTAAGGCTTCATATATTGCAAATCTATTCGCTGAGCCATCAATATTTATATCTACAGCCAACCCTTTTAAATGAGAAGAAGTAGATACTCCACCAACTTTTGCGTTGTGTTCTTTAGTTCGAAACCCGCTATTAACTTTTATGGGGTTACCATAATGTTTTCTTGCGGCATCAAGCATTCCTAATAACACAGGGCTCATGTTATTTCCACTGCCAGGTTTGTCAGGGGAATCAAATTCGCTGTGCTTGAAATATCTTAATTTCATTTCTTATTTTTCTTAACCCCTATCCATTTTGAAATGGTATAACCTATAGTTACTAATAGCAATATAATTTTTAAAGCGTCTTCGAAGTGCATGAATGTAGTTGCTCCGAGTGTTGTTGTGTTTAATGCGTACAATTTTGCGTCGTCTATAGTCATTTTATTTCTTTTTGTATCTACTAACTCTACCTTTAGTATTTTTTTCTTTTTGTCCCCTTGCTTTTTCAGCAGGAGTTAATTCACTCCAAGTTGCCGGTGTATCTTTAGATACTCTTTTAGTAGGCCTAAATGTATTCTCCCCACCTTTATAATCTTCTTTACCTTTAGGGGTTTTCCATTCTTCTTTAAACCAACGCCTAAGTGATGCGCCCTTTTTAGTTTTCTTAACTTTCAAAGGTGAGTTCATTTTAAAAGCCATACTATTTTATGTTACCTTTCTTTTTTCTACACTTAGCTATATAGCCTGACGCATAAGCAGAAGGGAATACATCATACTTTGCCTTTGCTTTATGGTAGCATGCATCTTTTGCTTTAGCAGGTGATCCAATGTGATACCCATTATTACCTTTTTCACCTAAACCTTGAGGCCCAATCTTTTTAGCGGGGGCAGGATTTTTTTCCGGTACAGCTCCACCACTTCCGTCGGCGTTCATAGATATTTCCATACCCTCTGGCGGTTTAACGTTGCTTCTAGCTTTTCGTACTCTAATTGTAATTGGTTCGTTCATTATTTTTTTGATTTAAGCCATTCTATTTTATCTTTAATACTTTTGCCTTTTTTCCATTCATAATACTCAATAAAATTATCGCCGTCTATTTCTAACTCAAGTTTATATAAAGCATCTCTATTAACTCTCCTAGTTTCTTTAGCTTTTAATTTTCCTTCTTCTTTTCTTTTTGCTTTAGCAGCATCCTTTATAAGATCTTCTTCTTCATTTTTAGCGCCTACACCCCAAGTTCTCCACCCTAATGCTAAAGCTATTCTTTGGTATTTAGTGTTTCTTTCGTCTAATGCTTCTAAAATACCTTCAACTTCTATTAAAGCTCTATCTAAAGGTAAATTAAGCAAAGCAGAACTTACATTACCAATAATGTCGTAAGTAGGGCTTAAGTTTACTTTACCGTCTAATGTAACATCAAACCCTCGTTCTTTAACAACATCTTTATCGAATTTCCATGTTTGTATGGAATTATACAATTTTCTTAATTTAGAACCAATTGGAGGGGAAATATTAGCCGCCTCAATAAGAGTGTAAGCATGATCAGCAGTAAATCCTTTTTCTTCTTCTTGTAAAAACTTTCTAACAGTATTCTTAATTGTAGATCCAACTGCTCCTGCTAATCCGGATCCTCTTAATATAGTGTCCACCATACTATGTATTATTCTACTTGTTTTTGTATCTGCTTTTAATTTCTTTTTTTCATCTGTTTCTTCTTCATCGTCATCAAACCCAGGAATCATTGCAAATAATACATTTTGTAAAGCTGAGAATATAAAGTTTTGTACAGCACCGTAATATATAATTTTACTAAAATTAGTTTTAAAATCGCCCCTGCCGTTTACAATATCAAGCCCTGCTTTTTTTATTAAACGAGTATATTGCATTGGTGTATTTTGAAATGCTAATATTAATCTACCTAAAACACTGGCTTGTTGTTGTGACACTAAAGCTGGATCACCTGATTGCTGAGCCTCGTCTGATATTTTACTAAAATCTGCCCAAGCTTTTGATTCTGCTTCTTCTTGAGACATATCTTGTTTTAAATATGTATTAATTCTATTTCTATAAAAACTAGCGCCTCCAGACGCAATAGCCATACTATCCGCAATTTGTGTTGGAGTAAAGCCTATTTTTAACAAATAAGATATAATAGCTGAAGATTTGTCTTTTAAATTTTTAGCTTGATTAGCAATTTCTTGTTCTTGTATATCAGATTTTAAACCACCACGTCTTTGTTTTAATTTATCAGAATTAAATATTCTAACCCAATCCTTCCAATATTGTGGTTGATTTGCAAACGCAATACTAGCTTTTAAAGGATTGTTATCAGACCAATTTATAAAGTTAACAGTCGAAAGCAATTGCAGTAATGCAGATTTTCTATTAAAGAACATAATAGTTCCTACAGAATTGTTCACCCAATTATTCCAAGCATTTGTTAATCTGCTGCCACCAGATGGTCTATTAGTACCATTACGCATTCTATATAAAGAATCTTCTAAAGCTTCTCTATGTCTTGTTCCGTATAAAGCCTCTATTTTATTAAGATTTTCTGGGCTAAATAATATCTCTGAGTTAGCTATGAATTCACTTAAATATTCTTTTCTATTTACTTTTTCAGTCAACTCATTTAAATCTCTAAGTATAGTTCCTGCTTGCCAATGTTCCGAAGGCTCTGACCATTGATCTTGTTTAGACGACAATAAAGTCCCATCGGCAAACGCAGATAAGTCTGAGTCATTATTAACCACACTTAAAAGTTTCTTTAAGTCCCTTTTAGATAACCCAGGTATATCATATCCAGCTTTATTCCATAAGTAAACTCTTATTGCTTGATCGTAAGTATAACTTGTATCAGGTATTAATTTATTAAGCTTTTTTCTTACTGGCTTCATTTGTTTTAGCAAATTAGCATAAGCATTTTTCATCATCTGCCTAGATGATTCTATAGCAGATACACCGGCGAAATAAGGATCCATTAATGCTTTCTCAAAAAACGCCTGATCAGCCTCACCCTGTTTTCCTTTACCTGCAAAAGTATATTGTGTTAATCCTCTGAAATCATCGGCTGATGATGGTATAAACCATCTGTATTTACCAATATTAGCTCCTCTTCTTTTGGCAACAGCATTTGAAAATTGTGCCTCAGCAGTAATACCTTTGTTGCGTTCAATCATTTTATTAAACTCTGAGCTTAATGATCTACTGAATTTTGCTCTAGCTTGCTGTACTTTAGATTTTACATCTAAAACGCTTAATACATCTTGTACCGCTTTAACATTTTTATATGCATCATCTACAAAATAAAAATCATTGTAACCTTCTGAAAATTTCTCAATCATCCAGTCAGCTTTAGCGGAGGGTCTTCCGTCTTGTAATCCAGTTATATTTTCTAATGGTATTTCTAACCCAATACCCTTTAAGAATTCGTATATAGCAGGTGCAGAAGCTTGCGGTCTGGCGGTTAAAACATATATATTTTTATTACCGAATTTTTTTATTGCTTTTTCTAATCTTGCTGCTAACGGCCCTTTAGTACCTTGAACTACTTTATTGAATTCACTAAAATCAAAATCAGCACCTTGTTCTGATAATAATTCGTCTTTAGCCGCAAATTCAGCAGGTGTAATCTTAGTAACTTTACCGTTAGGCATTGTTACAATAATTTTACTTTTGCTAAAAGCTAATGTATCATCAAAATCATAAACACTAATTCCTTTTGGATTAACCGTATAGTCTGGCATTCTTGCAGCATTCATAGCTTTATCTGCTATACGTGCAGAGCGAGACATTTTAGCAGCTTGAGGTTTTAAAACATTGTTAAATTTTACCCAAGTTTCGCCTTCAATATTACCCTTAGTTTCTCCAGTTAAAGATTCTATAGGGAACATGTTAGGGTATCCATAAGTGTTTTCATTGAAATATCTATCAACCTCGGAATCAACCATTGGATCAAAAGAACTATTCATTTGGGACTGAGTAAGAACATTAAAATTGTTATCCATTATTACAGGAATAATAGCAACATTATACTTGTCTCTTAATGTATTTAAATCAAAGCTTTTACCATTATAATAGTAATCAGTAAGCTTTAATACCATGTATTCTGTAGGTATCATATGTTCATACCTTAATGGACCTTTGTAATTACCGTTAAAATAATATTTAACAGGAGCGGCCGCTTTAAGAACGGATGACATATTTGATTTCAAGCTCATCATAGTCATGACCCAGTTTATTTTAGGGCCGTTATCTTTTACGTGTTGTAGATAGTCTGTTAAGTAAGTCCATGCTTCTCTTGCCGCATCTTCTCTAATTTGAGAATCTTTTCTAAAGCCTTCTATTCCACCCGCAGGCTTTTGAGCTGGAGATTTAATTCTTTCATTCCAGTTTTCTACTTCAATACCTTTGTAGAAAACAGCTTTAATCGAGGTTGATTTGCCTTTTTTATAAACTACTTCAACATCTGGTATATTATTTAAATTATTATCTAAATAATCAGGGTTGCCTGCGTAAATTTGATTTCTTCCACCACCAATTTTTCCTGAAGTAACATTATGGCCTCTTCCCCATCTTAATATTTTTATTAATCCATTAGTAATCTCTTTTAAAATTAA
>UEXM01001061.1_pt1 | contig 25262 bp, 31 predicted proteins | sample 1796661 | NCBI WGS metagenome assembly UEXM01 (sample SAMEA4772469, study PRJEB27181) | metagenome | reverse complement strand
AAAAAAAAAGAAAGTGAAAAAAAAAAGAACTGAAATAAAAAACCTACAACAAAATAAAGCTGAGATAATAGATGAGTTTAGTGAAACATGGAGTGCTAAAATGGGTTATAATGTATATGAAGATTATAAACAAGTTGTTGGTAATATGTATGATTTACGAGCTCAAGCTATTGAGATTAAAGGTAGAACAGATATTAGTAACGATAAAAAACAAACTCTAATAGATGGTTTAGCCCTAAGGTATAAGCAAAATGAAGCTATATTAGACGAGTTTAAAAGTCCTGATAAATATGGTAATAGATTTACTTTATTAAAAGGTACAGACCCTAAACGTTATAAAAAAATATTAAAAGAAGCTAGAGCTAAGTTAGAAGCTGATGGTCAAAACACAAGCGAGTCAGCTATAAATAAAGAAGCTGAGTTAATATATAATCAAGAGCTTGTTAATGCTACAAAAGCTAATGTTCAGAAAGTTATAAAACAAACGGCTCTGAACTATGAATCAGATATATTTAAAACAGAAGACGAAGCTGTAAAAAGAGCTAATGAAGAGTTAGCAAAAGATTTAAGTCCGTCTGAAAAGAAATACTGGACAGCTATAAAAAATGGAGAAAAAGGTACTAGAAATGGTATAGCAGGTAGGGTCAATGGTGTGTATAGATTTGCAACAATAGAAGCAAACGAGGTTAAAAACAGTAGAACAGGTACTAAAACACATGAGGTTAGTCACTTGATATTTTGGGATAAAATATTAAGAACACTTGGCGACAATAGGCTTAACACAACAAAAGCTAAAAAAGCTTCTTTAGAAGATGCTATAGCTAAAGACATAATAGAATACCTAGAAGTAAATCAACCTAGAATTTATGCAGATATGTTTGGTTTAGACAGATCACAACGTGTAGAATCGGAAAAAGGTAAATTTAAGTCAAATGAAATAATAGCTGGTTTTATAGAAAGAGTAAGTCAAATGGATTTATCAAAACCTCAAGATAAATCTTTCGCTAGTGGCTTTGGTAAATTTATTTCTGATATAACAGGGTTAAATAGAGACACATACTCAAAACCAAATGATGTTATAGACTTTTTAATAACATTAGGTCAAAAAATTGAAAATGGTACACTAGACGCAAACATGCTTGATAAACAAAGAATAGAGGAACTGTTTAGCAAGTATGATTTAAATAGCAAAGGTAAAAGCACAGGAGAATTAGCTGATTCAATCACAGATGATAAAACTTTATTTGAGACAACGGAAGATTTAATTAAAGCTGTTGACTGGAATAAGTTGAGTTTAGAAGATAAAAAAGATGTAGGTGAAATGATTGGTATTTATTGGGAAAAATTTGTTAGAAAAAAGTTTAGACAAACAATGTCTGTTAATACAGATGATTTTGAATTAGATAATCTAGCGTCTCAGTTTGTTATAGGTGAAAAAGCTAGAAAAAGAGGTTTAGCTGAGATAATATCAAGATATGACCCTGTTAATAATCCTAACGTTAATATAAACCAATGGATACAATCGTCTGGTCAAAAACAAGGGCAGATAGACTTAAGAGTATTAGGTTTTGCTAAAAAATCTAAAACGTTTGGTAGGTTTGAAACCTCATTAGACGAACAAAGAGACACTGGTGGACCTGCTTTTGAAATAGCTGTAAATGATGATGCTTTAGATATAAACGAAACAACCCAACAATTTAATGAGTTTAGAAAACTTTTAAACATAAAGTTTGAAGGTGATTTATATAATAAGACATTAGAGGTTAACACAGACACTTTTCTTAATTTAAAAGACATAAAAGGTAAGTTTAAGGGTAAAACAGTAAGAGAGCTTTTAGATATTAATCCTAGAAGAGCTAGAACAATAATACAAGATTATGCTGCTAAAAATCTTAGAGCAGATGTTACAAGTATTATTGGTAGTCAAAAATCACAACAGTTTAAAGATTTTATAAGAGACGAACAAAAGCTACAAAGTTTAATTAACCTAATAGCTGTAAAACATAGATCAAGCTTTCCTTTTTTAAGTGAGGTTGTTGGATCTATGTCTGTTTCAGACTCACAAGCAAATCAACAAAGCGATCAAGGTCAATTTGTTAGTGATGAAAAAGCGGGTAATAAAATATACAAACCAAAAGATATGAGTAAAATGAACCCTGCTGAAAAAGCAGAGTTTATTGATTTTGTTGAAAAAGCTTTTGTTGATGGTTTAAGAATAAAAGGTAGTAAAAAATCAGGTCCTGGTTATGTAGATGCGAATGGTAATTTAACTGGAGTTATAGAATACGATGGTAGAGAGACAACACACAAAGCATTAAAAGACGCTTTAGCTAATGAGTTAATACTAGACGCTACATTTACAGCTATGGAAAACTCTGGTAGTATGCAAGCCATGTACGAAGGTATAACTGGTAAGTTAGCTGAAAATATAAAAAGAGATCCTGAATTAGCATTTAGCGTTAGTCAAGCTGGTGGATTACAACAATTAACAAAGCTAGCAAAAGAAGTATTAAAAACAGATTATGATTCTGTATTTGATTCTTATGGTGTTTTAAGTGACAAGTATAAAGATAATTATACACCTGAAATGGCAGCTATAATACAAGATATATACGACAGTGGTTTAATACAGGACCAAAGTACTTTGCAATTTTTAAGAGCAGTACAAGCTAATAAAGCTATACCGCAAAGTGTTAAAGATCAAGTTAAAAAGGCTTTAACTAACAAGTCAAAATTAACACTTAGAGAAGATTTTGCTAATGACATGGAGATATTAGCTAATGAGTTTGGTGCTGAAATTTTAAATATAATAGGTTTTGATGCTTTAGGTTTTATAAACAGAGTTTTAGATCCTGCTAAAGCAAAAGTTGATGAAGTCGCAACATTAAAAAACAAACAAAGAGTAGCAAAAAAACTTTCTAAAAAAGAAGGAAGAGAGATTACACTTGATGAGTTAAAGACAAGAAAAGAAGGTAAAGGTCTTACCGTTTACAAAAAAGGTGTTACAGGTGATTTTTATAATAAACTAGAAAGTATAAAATCTAAATTAAATAACACAAAAGCTGAATTTCCTAAAGGGCTTGATCTTAATAAGGTCAGACCAATGAATGTTAAAATAAACGGTGGTTTATTTGATAGAATAGATAAAATATTAAACAATAAAAAAGGTAGAGATTTTGATTTTACTAATTTAAATGCAGAAGGTAAAAAAGCTGAGCTAGCCAAGTTAGAAGACGAAATAAGAGATGCTAATACTAATAATAAAATATTATTTAAATATCTTATAAAAAAGCTAGTAAAAAGTAATATATCAGATGCTAGTTTAATACGCATGCTACAATTACAGACTAACGCAGCTGAAGGTTTTAGATCGTTAACTGGTTTAAAATACATAACAGTAACAGATGCACCTATAGGAAAATTAAAAGGTGAGCATTTAGCAGACAACGGTGGTACTATGCTTGAAATAGCTGAGTTAAGATACAAAAACCTAAGTGATTCTAAGCTAGATGAAGCTATAGATGATATAATAGAATATCACGATCAATGGTTAGAAAATAGAGATAAGTTAGACTTTGTAGATGTTTTTGGTAAAAACAACCCTATGAAAGATCTTAGGATAAGATTAGGTGTTGACCAACAGAATATATTTACCTTTGATATGAAACCTGCTGAGACTTTGATAAAACAAAGAGAAGGTGATATTAAATTAAAAGCACAAAATAAGAAAACTAAAGGTGTTAGAAATACGTTAGAACTAGCTAACAGTTTATCTGGTAAAAGAAAAGGTATAAGTGTATTTGATTTTGACGATACACTTGCTAAATCCAATAGTAAGGTGGGTGTTACGATGCCCGATGGTACTACTCGAAAAATAAACGCAACTGAGTTTGCTTTAGAATCTGCTGACTTAGAAGCCGCTGGTGCTAAGTTTGATTTTAGCGAATTTAACAAAGTTGTTGAAGGTAAGAAAGGGCCATTAGCTGATCTCGCTTTAAAAAGACAAGATAAATTTGGTAGTGGTGACATATATGTGTTAACAGCTAGACCACAAGAAGCCGCGTATGCTATACATGCGTTTTTAAAAGGTATTGGTTTAGATGTACCTATAAATAATATAACAGGTTTAGAAGACGGTAGACCCGAAGCTAAGTCTGATTGGATATTAGGTAAAGTAGCTGAAGGTTATAACGACTTTTATTTTGCGGATGATGCTATTAAAAACATAAAAGCAGTTAAAGATGTATTAAGAGATATAGATGTTAAAGGTAGAGTAGAACTTGCTTTTAGTGACTCAGCGCTAGAAACTAAAATAAACGAAATAATAGAACATCAGAGTGGTATAAATAAAGATGCTAGGTTTTCAGCTATAGTAGCTAAAAGAAAAGGTATGAACAAAGATAAATACACTATGTTCTTACCTCCATCTGCAGAAGATTTTGAAGGACTATTGTATTACATGACTGGTAAAGGTGAGCAAGGTAGTAAAGATTTGGCTTGGTTACAAGATAATTTATTTAAACCGTACTTAAAAGCAGTGGATGCTATTAACATAGCTAAAACATCGATAGTAACTGATTTTAGAGAACTAAACAAACAATACAAAGGTATTGGTAAGAAACTAACAACGTTAATGCCTGATGGTAATTTAACTTACGATCAAGGTATTAGAATATATATATGGAACAAGCAGGGTCAAGATATACCGGGTATTTCTAAAAGAGATTTAGATGGTGTTTTAAAAGAAATAAACAAAGACTCTAGATTAAAAGAATACGCAGATCAAATACAAGTTATAGGTAGCGGTATGGACGGTGTTTATGCTCAAGCGAAAGATGGTTGGGAAATAGGTAGTATACTAGGTGATTTAGATAACTTATCAAACAAAGTAGGTAGAAAAAGATTTTTAAAAGATTGGATAGAAACTAAAGAAGCTATTTTTACACCAGACACATTTACAAAGCTAGAGGCTGTGTATGGTACTAGATATGTTGAAGCAATGAAAGATATATTGTGGAGAATGGAAAACGGTACTAACAGGCCTAGTGGTGCTAATAGAGCTACAAACAGTTGGTTAAATTGGATAAACAACTCTGTAGGTACTATAATGTTCTTTAACAGAAGATCAGCATTGTTACAAGGTATATCATTTATTAACTTTATAAACTGGAGTGATAATAACATGTTAAAAGCAGGTTTAGCATATGCTAACCAGCCTCAGTTCTGGAAAGACTTTGCTATGATATGGAATTCACCTAAGTTAAAACAAAGACGTAGAGGTTTAAAAACAGATTTACAATGGCAAGAGATAGCTAATGCAGCTAAAAACTCTAAAGATAAATTTAACGCTGCTGTCTCTTGGTTATTACAAATAGGTTTTACACCTACTCAATTAATGGATAACTTTGCTATTGCCGCTGGTGGTGCTCCTTTTTATAGAAATAGAGTTAATAGCTTAATAAAACAAGGTATGTCTAAAGCAGATGCTGAAGCAAAAGCATTTGATGATTTTTCTGAAATAGCTGAAAAAACTCAGCAATCAGGTGATCCAGCTTTAGTTTCTTCAGAGCAAGCAAGTCAGCTAGGTCGTTTAATATTAGCGTTTCAAAATGTTACACAACAGATGACTAGGTTAATGAAGAAATCAGGTACAATGTTAGTTAAAAGGCAAAAGTACCCTGGTCAAACTCAGTTTCAAAGTGACATGACAAATGTTAGTAAAATAATATATTATGGGGCAATACAAAACTTTATATTTACTTTTTTACAATCAGCTATGTTTGCTATGTTGCCAGGTTTTGAAGGTGAAGAAGATAGTGATCAAGTTAAACAACTTTTAAAAGAAGATGCTAAAAAAGCTAGGATGTTAAACAACATGGTAGACACCTTGTTAAGAGGTTCTGGTTTAAAGGGTGCTGTTTTAGCTACTTTAAAAAATACTATAATGCAATATCAAAAACAAGAGAAAAAAGGATTTACAGCGGATCACACTTATACCATGTTAGAATTAATGAATGTTTCACCACCAATAGGTTCTAAACTTAGAAAACTATATGGAGCACAACAAACTAAAAAGTTTAACAAAGATGTTATGGATGCTAGAGGGTTTGAAGTAATGGCCGACGGTAGGTTAAACTTATCACCTAATTACGAAATAATTGGAAACTTAGCTTCAGCTGCTTTAAACTTACCTCTTGATAGAGCTATAAATGAAATTGAATCTTTAGTAGAAGCAACAGATAGTAGAAATGCTAAGTGGCAAAGAATAGCGCTAGCCTTAGGTTGGAGAACTTGGGATGTTGGTGTTAAAAACGAAGAAGAAGATGAATTAAAAGTTTATATAAAAGATTTAAAAAAAGCTTTGAAAAAGCAAAACAAAAATAAAAAAGGATTAAATATTAAGTTTTAGTAGCCTAATTTTTAATAAAAACAAGTAATAATATTAAGATAAACCCTCACTATGAAAAAACTCGTTATATTACTATGTGTATTCATAGGCTCCACTGCCTTTGCACAAGAAAAGAAAAGTAACTTTTTTAAAGAAGTCTATAATGATTTCTTAAAATATGGTACATTTTATGCTGCCGGTAACGTAGGTAATGCTAAAATGGAAAACAAAGAGTACTTCGTTAGAACAAACCCAGATGATTTATACGCAATACCTGATGTTGTAGACGAGACAGTCTACCACCCATATGATTATAGATATGGTTTTGGTATACGTAAATTGGCTAGATTTGATTACGAAAGCAAACCTGGTAACTTTTGGACAGGTAATCAAAACATTGAAAAACAAACAGCTTTATCAGCACCAACTTCAGCTGTGAAAGGTTTAGAATATTTATTACATTGGGAAAAAGAAAGACAAGATGGTGAAGAGTTTACTAATAAAAGATTATTCGTTAGACACACGGGTAAATATCATATTGGTAAGTTTGAAGCTAGAGAACAAGGTAATGTAGGTTTTGAATATACCTCTGGTGAAATAAGAGCCAGGTTGCCTATTGGTAAAAAGTTTAGTATATCTGCTGGAGCAATATATAGAACTCATCAACAGCCTTATGGATACAACCCAATTGAAATTTGGTTAAATGAAACTGCAACATGGACAAATCCTAATACGGGTGAGTCATTTGAATATCCAGCTAACCCTTGGTATTCATTAGGATTTTTATATGGTTATGATGATATATATTACACATCAACTGATGAAAATGGTGTTGAATCTAGTGATTGGTATTGGATAGATGGTGATGGTAGTATAGTTGCTTATACTGATCTACAATTTAGAGATGATGTATTTTTTGAACTGATGAATCGTTTTAACGAAGAAGCGTGGTCTGAACTAGAACCTTTTGCTGAAATCGCACCGATCGTCGGTTTTGACTTTTATCATTATAAAGCTAATTTCTGGTTACATGCATACGGAAATTATATATTACCTTATCATAAATATGTAAGAGGTAATGAGGATTTTAGCTATCTTCACAGAAACAGCTGGGGTAAAGGCGGACACAATGATTTATTAGAAGGAGAACAATGGGACGATTATCAAGCTGGTATAGTTTTAGGGTGGAAAGTTAACAAATCAATAGGTGTATTTATTGAAGGTGAATATACTAAATTTTGGGACTCAAAAATCTTTAACTCAAACTTCGGAGTTAACTTTACATTTAGATAATGGCAGAGCTATCAGAAAAATCAGAAGTAAAACTTGATATTAAAACTTTAATAGGTATAATAATAGGTATTGTATCTGTTGCTGGTATATGGTTTGATTTAACAGCAAAGATAAGTAATATAGATACCTCGCTAGTTAGATTAGAGTATAACCAAACTTTAAATGATGAGTTTAGAATAAAATGGCCCAGAGGCGAAATGGGTGCTTTGCCAGACGATGCTAAGCAGGATTTAAGAATTGAATACCTACAGAAAGATGTAGAAAAATTACAGTCAATAATTGAAGAACTAAAAGAGAAAAAGTAATGGCAAAACAATTAAGTGAGGAAACTAAAGTAACACTAGACTTAAAAACACTAGGGCTTATCGGTGCTGGTATCGTAAGCTTAGCAACAATGTGGTTTACTTTACAATCAGACATAGCACTCGCTAAAGAACTACCCGCTCCAGTTATTGATAGGGTGGAATATGATTTAAAAGACGAGTTGATCCGTCAGACAATACTTGACACTCAAGATGACGTTGAGTCAATGAAAGAACAGTTAAACAAAATAGACGAAAGACTATACGAATTACAACAAAGAAGATAATGAAATACTTAATTTTACTTTTAATACCATTTATATCATTTTCACAAGTCGATGTTCCTTCCAAGTATTGGATAAATGATGATCAGTTTGAAGATAAAATAAACGCGAAAAGCGCTTTTGGTGATGATGATTCAAAACCTGTTATTGTAGAGTTTTGGGCTAAGTTTAATGAGGCAAATTGTTTTGGTGAGTGGGAGGAACTAGAAGATGCAACTTACTATAGAGTTGATATAGCCAAAGCTCCTAATTCAAAGAAAAAATATAAGGTACGTATGGCACCTACTATTATACTATTTAAAGATGGTATAAAAGAAACAGTTTGGAAAGCAGGTCTAGATTTAGAGCTACCAACAAACTTAAAAGAAATACAAGAAGCAATAAACGAAATAAATCAAGCAAGTAAATTTTAATTATGTGGAGTTTATTTAAAGAAAAAAACGAAATAAATGAAAAAAATGTAATAGGATTTGCATCTTTTATAGTGATGACTTTATTCGCTGTAGCAGATCTTGTAACAAGTGTCATTTATGTAGATGGTGGATTAGAAATTAACGAAGTAATATACAACTCATTTGTTTGGGTTACATTAGGTTGTTTTGGTATATCCGCTTTTGAAAAAGTAAAAAAATAAAAATATGTGGAAATTAACTAAAGAGTACTGGAAAGACATGTGGAAATTACTATGGAGTAAAACTACAGTCGATGATATTATTATAGCTAAAGCTGAAGAAATTAAAGCAAAAGCTAAAGCTGTGAAAGAAGCACTGAAGAAATGAAAAAAATAAGCAAACACGTATCGTATAAAGAAGGTACGTACAGCGTAACAGCTAATAGGCTTGGTTTACCAAATGATCCCTCTGATGAGCATTTAGCTAATATGAAGCTAATTGCAGAAAAAGTGTTTGAACCTCTTAGAGAGCACGTAGGACATCCTATAAAGATTAATTCGTTTTATCGTGGACCTCAACTTAATAAAGCTATCGGCGGAAGTTTAACATCACAGCATTGTAAAGGCCAAGCAATTGATATAGATGATTCATACGGTAATGCTACTAATGCTTATATGTATAATTGGATTAAAGAAAATGTAGATTTCGATCAGATGATATGGGAGTTTGGTACGGATGAAAACCCAGACTGGGTGCATGTAAGTTTTGTAAACGAAGGTGAAAATAGAAACAGATGTTTATTAGCTTACAGAAAAGAAGGATCAAGAAAAACTTATTATAAATTAAACTAAATAAATATGAAATTATGGAAAATTGCCCTTTTTGTTCTGGCTGCTACTGTAAGTAGTTGCGGAACGTACAACGTTAAACCTAAAATACAAATCACGCATGTCTTAGCTGTCACAGAACAAGGTGATACACTGAGGCTACCTATTAATATGATTAAACCAAACGTTTATTACAACGTTATATCATATCCTAATAGATATTATGGCGGTTGGTATAATAGCTATTATCAACCAGGATACTATAATAATAGACCTATATACGCTCCAAGCAGCGGTAGCTCAAGCAGTGGTAACAACAACAACAATAATAATAATAATAATAACATTAACAAACCTACGCAGGTAAATGCTCCGCGCCCAACACCTAGTGTTAATCCGCCAGCTACACCTGTTAATCCTAGAAAAAATCCTTAATCATGAGTTACATAAGTAAAATAATAGCTTCAGCTAGAGTAAAAAAACCTTCAGCCCTAAAACACACAGTAGACGCAAAAGGAAATCCTAAAGGTAAAAGTCACCTTAGCAAACATAAAGCAGGACACTGGGGACCTGATGGTCACGGAGATAGATCTGCTAGTGGTATAATAGCTAAAGGGATAAACGCTGGTAAACAAGTAGTTGAAGATGGGAAACAAGTTGTTAAACAAGCAGTTGAAGATGGGAAACAACTGGTTGAAGATGTAAAAGAAAAAGTTGATGGTGCTCCTACTAAATTTACAAAAGAAGCTTTAGGAAAATTACCTTCAGGAATAGGTGGTAAGTTTGGCGCTATTGTTGATGAAAAGAAAAAAGAAGCTGGCTTACTACAAAAAAGAGGTAAAAAGAAAAAAGGTAAAGGTTTAAAAAGCGCTTGCTGGAAAGGTTACGAAGCTATTGGTATGAAGAAAAAAGGCGGTAGAAAAGTGCCTAATTGCGTACCTAAAAAGAAAAAGAAATAATATGACTTGGCTGCAAAAACACTTACAAACATCTAAATCAACTGATTGCCCTAATTGTGGCGATTCATGTGGGTGTTCTTCTCCTTTAGCTAAAAAGAAAAAACCTGATGTAAGAAAAACTACAAAAGGCAAAGGTCGTAACTTCCGTACTACAAAAGAAGGTGCTGGTATGACAGCTAAAGGTGTTAAAGCTTATAGAAAGAAAAACCCAGGTAGTAAATTAAAAACAGCGGTTACAGGTAAAGTTAAACCAGGAAGTAAAGCCGCTAAACGTAGAAAATCATTTTGTGCAAGATCTAAAGGTTGGACAGGTGAAAGAGGTAAAGCTGCTAGAAGAAGATGGAAATGTTAATATCAGAAGAATACAAAAAGAAAATACAAGAAAAACATCAACAGCATAAAAAATGGGGAGGAGCTGTAATAGCTAAAGGACCTAAAATAGATTTTATAGCAAAGATAAGTAACTCTAAAAGTATTTTAGATTATGGATCTGGTAAAAATTCTTTTGAAAAAGAAATTAAATCTATGTATGATATTGTACCATACTCAATACATAACTATGAACCTGGTATAGAGGAACTTAGTGGTGATCCACCTTGTTGTGATATGACTATATGTATAGATGTTATGGAGCACGTGGAACCAGAGTGTGTAGACGCTGTGTTTAAACACATATTTAATAAAACAAATAAAATCGTTATGTTTAACATCAGTTGCGTTCCAGCAGGTGGTGCTTTTGCTAACGGTGATAATCTTCACTTAACTGTAAGACCACCTCTCTGGTGGCTAGACAAAGCTAGAAAACATGGCTTTGAAATAATAGAATCTATTAGTGGAATAAAGCATGTTGAATTTATAGCTAAACCAGTTGGATCAGCATGAAGTTCTTTGATTTAAATAATAACGGAAAGTACGACTGGTGGGAATATATATTACCTATCCTGATAATTTTTGTGATTGAGCTAGCCGCTGAGCTCGTGGCAGGATTTTTGATACCTTTGATTTTCTAGGAGCAGTTTTAGTTAACTTTTCACCTTTCATCCAATCATTATAACTTATCTGATTATCTTTAAGATCACTAAGTATATGCCAATTAATATCTCCTCTTCTTTTTAAGAAATACATAAACTGTTGCTCTAACTCTGCATCATGAGCAGATCTAGTTAATAAGTAAACTGGTAGATGCCAGCTATGAGGTGCTGCATTACTTTTAACACCACGTTTATCTTTACTTAAAACATTATCGACTTTTTTAGCAAAGAAATCAAAACCTATTAAGTTTAAGCTTTTATAGGTTTTTATTTTTTGTATAAACCACAGTATGGTTAAAAAGCCAGCACTAGGTCTATATGATCTAGGATTTAACATATCTACATCAAACATACTCATTATATCAATTATTTCTTGATCTGTATACATTTGTGTGTAAGGCATACCTATGGGTAAACGATCTTCTATTATCCAGTCACTTAAACAGAAGTTTCCTCTACATCTGTTAAGTAATATCTTAACATCTTTAAATTTACCTCTCTCAAACCATTCACGTTTAGTATCGTAACATGGTGATCTGAACTGACCTGTTACCCATATATCTACCTTAGTACCTATAGACTCTTCTTGTGCAGGTGTAGCTTGTATAGCTCTACCAAATCTAACAACTATATCATAGCTGTTTATAGTATCTTTAAGTTTATGATGCATTATTTCTACGGAGTTACCGACAAATAATACATTTTTATTTTTTACAAGCTCTTGTATGTCTTCAACCATTCTTCTGATAATTCTGCATTTTTATATTCTTCAAACCATGGTCCTCCATTTGTGTAATGCAGAGCTCTTGCTTTATCTGTATCATAACCTTCGTGACCTACCAAACAATTATATCTTATAGGTAAGTCTACTATTTCAGCGTCGTTTATAAATTTAAATTCGTGTAATTGATCTGGTCTAGCATTGTCTAAATATTCTTTTGATAATTTATTTTTAAAAAATTTATTAGAAAAAAGCATCAAAGAACTCCAGTTTTTCTTTGGATAACTTTTATTAACTACACCGTTCATCTTGTTAGATGATGCTTTATAATCAGGGTGTTTTACAACACCTAATGGTTTTTGCCCCATGTATCTACCGATTTCTCTAGGATCACATCTCCATAGGAAATCATTATCACAAAACAAAGCTTTACCTTCGTAATTACAAATCATGGGTATATAAAATCTTGTAAAAGAAAATTCTGTTGATTCACCTTCTACATCCTCTCTACCATAAAATCCTATTTCTTTTAATTTAGTCTTACATAGGTAATCCACTTGGCCATCAAAACCAGCATCTCTCATAGATTTAATGCATGTTTTTGTAGCTTCTGGAAACCTAGAGTCATGTCCTACAAATATTCTCATAATGTTATTCTTTATTATATTATCACTTATTTTTTAAGATTTTGAACCTGATGTTCTTCTGTTTATATCATCATGGTTAAATTCAGCCCAGTATAATTCAAACGCAACACCATCTTCTAGTCCTTCAAACTGATGGAATTTACCAGGTTTAACCATAGTAAAATCACCAGCTTCAAGTATTGTTTCATCAACTAAGCCCTGATCGTCTTGCCAAACTCTTATTATCATCTTACCAGACTCAACAAAAAATCCGTTCCATTTAAATTTATGTTCATGCTCTGAACATTTAAATCCTTTGTTATATTCTATTCTGTGAAACTCCAGTACGCCATTTTTGTGTACCATTTCGGTTTTACCCCATACTTTTCCTGCTTTCATTATTTTTGATTGTGTTTAAAATAAGGTCTTTTCCAAGTTTGTGAAGTCATTGGAAACCTTCTGTTAATAACTACCTTTTTTGTTTTTGTCACTGTTGGATTAAGATTCCACCATTTTTCCCTAACATTTTGTTTTATAGATGTTATCTTAAATTTATCTAAAGACTGTTCTTTTTTATTATTAAAATGAATACTACATAGTATTCTAGGACCAATAGTATCTACTTTGTGAAACTGATATTGCGGTATGTATAGCAAATCACCAGCATCTAGCACAAATTCATCTATAATTGTTTTAGGTTTATCTGGCGCAAACTCTTTATATATAGTCCATTTAACCTTACCGTCTTGATGAAACAAAAAGTTTTCTGTTTTATCACAATGAGCAGGAAAGCTTTTTGATCCTTTACTTGGCGAAGCATATACGTTGCATTGACCATTACCAAAATATCTTTCAAACTCAAAACACATATCTACTAATTTTTTACTAGAGTACTCAGCAAAAGGAATTACTATACTTTTACCTTTCCACCATAAATCTACTATCTTACTCTTTTTAAAGAAAGGTTGTTTTAGTTCTTTGTGTTTATCTAAACACCATCTGTCACCTTTGTCATCATAATCTAATATCTGTAAACCCTTGATGTGTGGATATTTGTTTACGTGACTAGATAAATCGTTCCACGTGTAAAGATCTTTAAATTTATTTCTTCTAAGTATTAAATGTTTTTTACCCCAATACTTTGAAAAAAATAGACTTTTGCCTACTGGATCTAGTATCTCTTCTAATGTTATTTGTTTTTTCATATTTTTATCCGTCGCAGCTTAAACAGTTTGGATCCATTGCTTGCTTAGCTATATCACCTCTAAGAACTGATTCAGTTCTCATATAATATAGAGTTTTAACACCTTTCTTCCACGCGTCTAAATGAACCTTGTTTATAAACTTAGGTTCTGCTTCTGAAGGAAATGCTAAATTTAAGCTAACAGATTGATCAACATACTGTTGTCTAATACCTGCTTGATTAATTAGTTCTAATTGATTGATTTCTTTGAAAGTTTTGAAGACTTCTTTGAGCGGTATATCGTGATCGCCCAATGTAATTTTCTCTAATGCTTTTACGCCCTGCACCGAGCCCCCGTCCTTTAAGATTTGGTCCCATATTTTTTTATTGTTTAAATTGTTTTCTTCTAATACTTTTTCAAGAGTTGGATTTTTACGTATGAAAGTGCCTTTCGCAGACTGGTCTGTAAAAACATTAGCAGCCCAAGGCTCAATTCCAGGACTAATATTCCCAGATAACTTACTATTACTAACAGTAGGAGCAATAGCTCTAAGATGAGTGTTCCTAAATCCTGTGCCAACGCACCATAGCGGTTCGTTAAACGCTTCAGCCAAAGCCATACTAGCTCTTTCCGATTCAATTTTAATTTGACTAAAAATTCTTCTTGTTTCATATTGTGATAATAAACCCTCGAAAGGTAATCCTTTTTGTTGTAAGTAAGTATGCCATCCAACTACACCTAAACCTAGTGCTCTACCTTTTTCAGCAGATCTTACTGAGTTTTCAAACCCTCTTCTATTTTTTGCTTTCTGTATAAACTCTTCTAATACACCATCTAAAAACCATATACTATCGTATATTAAATTACTGTTTTTCCACTCATGATATTTAGCTAGATTTAAACTAGATAAACAACAAATAAAACTATGGTTTTCATCTGTGTGTAATGTAATTTCACTACATATATTAGTCATATGTACTTTTAAAGCATTATCTTTATAAGCTGAAGGGTTGTTTTTATTAACGTTACCTTTAAACATTATGTATGGTTCTCCTGTGGCTTTACGCTTTTGTAACAGTTTACCCCATTTACGTCTACAAACTTTATCTCCATCTCTAAGCTTTCTCATAAACTTATCACCAACTACAGCACATTGATGTAGGTTAAGTGATTGTCTATTTACATCTCCTTTAGGTTCTCTTATTTCTAACCAGTCTTCAAAATCAGCATGTTCAATATTTATATTAACAGAGGCAGCACCTCTTCTAACTGACCCTTGGTTTGTGGCTAGTATCGTAGAGTCATATATCTTACAAAAAGGCACAACACCATCTGATGTACCATTACCTGTTATATTAGCACCTGCAGGTCTTATTTGATTTATACCTATACCAACACCACCACCGTGTTTAGCTAACAGCATCATCTCTAGATTCTTTTGACCTATGTCAATTATGCTATCAGCAACATCAATACCAAAACAACTTATTGGAAAACCTTTATCAGTACCAGTGTTACTAAGCACAGGACTAGCAAGACAGAGCCAACCTTTCCAGATGTAATCAAAAAAGATGTCCTCCATTTCTTTTTTCTGTAATCTATTCGCAACTGTTTTAGCAACTCTTCTGTACGCTTGTTTTGGTGTTTCATCTTCTAATAAATATCCTCCTTGTATTGTTTTCTTATATACGTCAGACTCAGCCCAACTTGGGTAGTCTATACCCTTTTTCCATCTATTACTCCACATATTATGTTATTAAGTGTTTTATCCATGCAAATAAACCATTAAGGTTTAATGCTACTAGGTTCCATTGTTTTCTTGATCCAGTCTGTATCATTACACAAATAAAACCAGTTATATATAACCAAGGTTCTAAAGTCCATTGTGCAGCTACTAGAAGTCCGGCACCCATATATCCAATACGGGTAGCCATTCTTTCTAGTGGACCTAATTGTCTTCTTCTTTCAACAAGAAATTTCTTTATTTTATAGCTTACCATACATCTTCAAAATCTTCTCCTTCATTTGCCTTGCTATAGTCAGTTGACCTAATCGCGAAAAAATCAGTGTGGGTATGACCCCCAGTAAGATGATAGAACCAATCCAAATTACCCGCTGCTTCTTCGTCATATGAGAAGTACGATCCGAGATCCACGTAACCAAGTTCTTGTAATTTTTCATTAGTTCTTTTTCTTATAAATTGTTTTAGGTCATAAGACTTTATACCATCTATATCACCCATTTCAAACATCTTTTCTATATACTTCTCTTCTAATTCAACCATTATCTTAGCTGCATCTACGATGTCCTCTCTACAGTCTTCTAATAAATCTTTATCTTCTTCGCACATGTGTCTAAATAATTGACAACCCATACGACTGTGTAAAGATTCATCTCTAACTGACCATTTCATTTGTTGGCCAATACCTTTAAGTAAATTACGTAGCTGAAAGCTATACAAAACGGCAAAAGCAGAGTATAAAGAAACTCCTTCTGCGAAAGCAGAAAAAACAGCCAATGACTTTGCGATACCTTTTCTATCGTCGCCATCATATGCAACAAGGTTATCAAAACGCTCAGCCGTAGCTGGTTCATGAAGAAACGCTTCATAATCTTCTAATTTTAATGTTTCATTTAAATAACTATACGCTACAGCGTGCACAGTTTCCTGTGAGCCAAACATCATAGCCATTTGTTGTATCTCGTGCTTAGGAAACCACGATACTACTTTCTGAGTCCAGTAATCACTCACCGCACATTCAGTCTGAGCAAAACCTAGCAGGATATTTCCTACTAGGTGTTTCTCTTTAACTGTTAAAGACTCGTTCCAGTCCTTAACATCTCCACTCATAGGTATTTCGGTATGTAACCAAAATGCTTGAGCTTGTTTTAGCCAACCTTCTGTATAGTACTCAGGGTACTCAAAAGGTTTATATGCAATACGTTCATCGAATAGTCCCATATTAATTATATAAAGTTAAACAAATATCAAATATACCAACGTATAAAACGTGATCTATTTTATTCCCATCCGGATAACTTCTGTATCCAAATAATATTCCATTGAATAAGCCAAAGCTTAATTCCCAATTATTTTCCTCCATCTGATTTTTTTATTAGTTCTACAGTCATATCACATTCTTTTTGATTTTGAGGTTTGTAAAGGGTAAAAGGTCCTATTCTATCATTTGCCATTAGCCTTTTAAATAATTTCCATCTCATTGGAAAAGACTCGTTAGCTCTACCTTTTGTTTCAATTATAAAACCTTTGCCTATAAAATCAGGCGTGTATTTTATATTTAAAATCTTTTTATTACCTCTATTTTTATAATCACCTTTACCATTGCTACATCTTTCATATGCTTCAAAAGGAAAGTCAAAACTCTCTACTAACTCGAATGTTTGCCCCTCGTAAAGAGCTTTGATCTTAGCCTTTTTTAATGCCATATACATATAGCGCTCTAAACCTGACGCAAAATTAATACCGTCGTATGTTATTTTTCGCGATTGTACAGGACCTCTTTTTTTCTTCTTATAAAACTTCTTCATCGTTTACTTCTATATCATAATGTAAACCGTCGTTTCCATTTTGTCCTATGATATTGATTCTATTAAGCATTGCCTCTTCTATCTCATCACCTAAACATCTTTTAGCTGATTCTAGATACAACAAAGCATCCATTAATTCTTCTTGTACGTCAATGATAAATCTATTAAGATCTTTCTTCTGGCCTTCAATTTCCTGCATCATAGTAGCTCCATATTTCTTTTGGCCAATTAAACTACGTTCGTCCATTTTAGCTAAAACAGATTGAACTATTTTATCTTTTGTTTTAATCTTCATCTTTTACAAATGTTCCGTTAATCATCTTGCCGGTTCTTTTACTTATGACATCATACGCTGTTGCTATACATGCCTCAATCTTAACACCTTCTAAATGTGCTAAGTTTGTAAGTACTACTACCATATCGCCAATAGCATCTATAACTTCTGGCTTATCGTTTTTTAATAAAGCTTTTGCAAGTTCTCCAGCTTCTTCTTGTAGTTTAACATATTGTGTGTGTGAATTACCCTGTTGGTATAATCCTCTTACCAGTGCCCACTTTCTAATTTTATCAAATATATTTGATTTACTAGTGGCTGTCTCACTGTGTAACATTTCATGAACAACTGCGTGTTCATATTCAATAGGGTTTTTTTGAAAGTTAGACATAGCTTTGTTATATACGTAGCTTCTGTCATTGTTAAACATCGAGGTTTTAACATTTTTCATAATCCAATTAACTAAGTCTAATGTTAATTTAAAATCCCCATGTTCTGTTTTCCATGTCATACCAATGTTATCCATTAGTTGTCCTTTAAGTTTATTTACTGGACAAGGAAAAGTCGTGGTTTGTTCGGTCACGTTTATCTTCATATTCTTATTTGGTTTAAGGTTTCTATAAGGTACTAGATCTACTCTGTACCCATACTCTTTCTGTCTTTCAAGCTCTAAACAAGATATATAATCTATATCATCTGATGTTTCTAATATCTCATATTCATCAGGACCATATCCTTGTTGTATTGTGACCCGGTTATTAAGATCACAGGTAACACCGATCTTTTTACCCGGTATATGATATAAATAATACGTCATAATTTATCGTTGTATAAATGCATGTTATGTGCATGATGATAATACCATCCGACGTCAATAGACAGTCTCTCTGCAATCATTTGTTGTAATGATGAAAATTGATACTGATCGTTACAGAAACCGTACCAGATGTCATTAGAACGCATATACACAGACATACAAAGTTTGTTGTTAATTATTGTAAACTGTATTGCATATGTACAAGGAGTATCTTTACGATACTTTTCATACTCTTTACAGTCATATATACTAATAGCAGCGTGTCTAGTATTAGGATTATCTCTTAGTTTAGCTACTACATAATCTATTTGATTATTACGTTGCCATTGATAACCGTAATTACTATTTACTTCTCTATCGCTGTTAGCCATCTTTTCCCATATAGGTGGAACCTTACCGTATAACTCACCTAGTTTGTCTATACTAGGATCGCCTGATAAGTACCATTGCCATTCGGCTTCTGCATAATCATGAGACCATTTTCTAAACTTATTTTTAATATGATTATCTAATGGATCTTCTATTGTAAAACCTACATTAAATAAAGCTTTAGTATTATCAAAGTCTATACCTTCTGTTATTAACTCATGTAGTACACAGTTGAATGCTTCGTTAGCGTTTAAAAATTTAGTTCGCATATTTTTTATAATAATATAATTGATATTCTGATATTTTTTGCCATATAACTCCAGGTCCAAAAGACTCAGGTGATGTACCTATTCTAACTCTGTTAGGCCAAACACCTTTTTCTACATCTACTAGCCATTTACCTTCACCCCATTTTTCTTGCCTAGGTGATATACATATATTGTTTCTATTACACCAAAGCATAGCTTCATTTTCTTCAGGAGTTCTTGTATGTGAACCCATTGTTATTCCTTTTTTACTCCCACGGTAATGCGCTGCCGCCATCTTCTTCGTCTATTACATTAACTTGTGGCACAAATGAACCTGATTTATGTTCCCATGTAAAAAACGATTCAGCACCGTTTTCACCTAGGTTTTGAAACTTACATTTTAATACTTTTACTTTAGTATTTTTAGCTTCATAATCTCTATGTACTAATAAACCGTGATAACTAGCGTCATACCACTCACCACCACCTTTTATATTATACATTGTAGGTTCTTCTATTTTACCGTCTTGGCCTTTATACATTTTAGTTGGATGTGCTACTATAAATGTTAAAACATCATACTTTTTACAAAAGGCTTCTATCTTTGCTAGATAGTCCATAGTATATCTGTTCACATCATCTGAAACTGCATTTGTATCTCTAACCTTATTAAACGGATCAATAACTAAACACTTAATACCTTTACGTTTAACTAGCTCAGCACCTTTTTTCAATACTGATTCTAAGCTATATTTATCCATGTCTATAAAATAATAGTTATCATTTACATGATCTGAAACTTCTTTCCATTTGCTATTACCTATATCACCAGGCGCAGGCATATCACCCCAAGTCTTACGCATAAGCTTGTGGGCGTGTAAATAAATAGGTGCGTTTTCAGGACTAGCAAAAGCTGTCTTCCAACCATACTGTTTATTATAACCAACTACCATCTGATCAACGAAGTCAGACTTTCCGCTACTAGGTATCCCAGTAACAGTGATGAACTGCCCAGTATAAGTACTAAAAACATCGTCAAAATTAGACAGCCCAATTTGGAAGCCAGGTTTGAAACCATTTTTAACAAAGTCTTTAAGTTCATTTTCTATATTTTTAAGAGTTGTTACATTTTCTAAAGGTACTGGTGTTGATGCGTGTATAGCAGAACGTAAAGCATCTTTACCGTGATTTAATAAATATTCGTTAGCATCTTTACAATCTACAAAATCTACTAAAAAACAATTTTCTGCCCCTAACCTACGTATAAACTCTTGTCTAAGCATATTGCCAGGCTCATCAGCATCTACAGCTAGAATTATCTTTTCTTTGTCTTCGAAATAATCTATACAGTTATCAAGATAATCTAAATTATTGTGGTTTAACGTAGCACCGTTTGGTACTGATATTACGTTAGGCACACCTGCCTCGTGTAGAGCTAGCACGTCCATTTCACCTTCAACTATAACACAGCTGTTATGACCTACAATACTATTAATATTATAAAATACTTTTTCAGCTCCTTTATATAGTTTAAAGTTTTTACGTCCATCTCTATATTTTACATTGATAAGTTGATTACCTATGTAATAGTTAAATTTTATTGTATTCTCAGTCTTACCTGTCTGTGGCATAAACTCAGGACCCTCACCGACATCTAAGTCAATAAGAGTCTTCTGAGATATACCTCGAGACTTAAACCAATCAACAACTTTACTACTCGGTACCGTAGGCTCTTGAGCCACAGGGCGAACGTATTCACGATCGCTATTACCTTTACGTTGATACGTGTGTAGTTGAAAAGTTGAATCACAGTTGTGACAAGTACCGAGACCACGTTCCCAATCATAAGAAGAACATTTCTTCTTCTTATTCTCAGGTTTTCTTGTGTGTGAGCAAACAGGGCATATGCCTTGTGTTTTCCCTACTTCAAGATTATGTTGATTGAACTTGTCAATCTTAAACCCATTGATCTCTATTTCTTCTACTTGCATTTATTTAATTTAATTACTGTCTCTACAATCTGGACATATGTCACAGAAGTCATATTCCTCCTGTGACACGTCTTGTCCACATATTTCACATTTCATATTAAAATGGTAGATCATCTGCAACAGCCGCAGACGGAGCTGGAGCTTGTTGTGGTTGATCATCTCTTGGTGCAACCGCGACATTGTCGCCGTTCGTCCATACCACCTTTACATTACCTAAGTAAGTCTTAGCAGTTTTAGCATCTCTTTCCTCTTTAGTCTGTTGCACAGACACAGGGCCTTGATTACCAAACTGATCTAACTCATCATTTAATGTGATGGTTATCGGTAAGTATTTACCTTTCTTACCTACGATAATTTTATCTTTAGGTATAGCGTTAAGGTTAATACTTGTAGCTATTATACTTGCCATATTATACTGCTGTTTGGAATAAATTATTAAACATTGTTCTAAGCTCAGTAGTTCCTACTGTTGCTCCTGTAGCTTGTAATCTTCTTCTGAAGTTATCAGCTTTCTTACTATAAGAGTGTAAACCGTCTGTAGAGTTTTTATTTACATAAAACTCTGTTGTAGGAAAAGTCATTCCCGTCATTGTACATTCTTTTGTAGTAACTTTTTTTCTTCTTGCCATAATTATTATATTAAAGTGTTTTACTTATGAAATATTGTTTAGGGTCGAAACCCTCGGATTGGTAGAACAGCTCATAAGCTTTTTCTGCTCTATCAACCTTGTCTTTACCTGAAGCATAAAATTCAGGTGAACAATCAAATATTCCTATTTGATGTGTTGTTTTATCTATTACTATAAATACCATGTCATAGCCAAATAGTTTTCTGTATATGTAAGCTTGTGAATCGTAATTGTACTTAGAAGCTGACCATCTAAATTTTTGTATATCAGCCGTAGTTTTTAAATCAACTACTAGTTTTTCTGCATGATTTACTATATCAGCTTTACCTTTCCATACGAAATCATTTACCTTACCCACACCTGGTACTTCATAATCAATTTCAACATCATTACTAGTACCTCTTATTAAGTCTTTACATACTTCGTTACTTAACATTTTATCTGTCATTAACTCTATGCCATCTACTTCGTGTTGTAATAAACACAGCTCACCGCCTGACATTTCTTTGTAAGCTTTAGTATTTCTACTTGATGATTCTATTACTTTGTATTTCTTGAGCTTATCTGGCTCGAGTATACAAGTGTGAAAATAACCACCTACAAGAAACGCAGAGCTTGGTTTACTAGGCTTACCAAACGCTAATGGGTTAGTAAGCAAAGTTCCTATATCTGAGTTGCTTAAGTATTGCCTTCCAAAGTCTCCATAATAATGCTTATCATCTTCTAACTTTTTCAGGATTTCTTCTCTTTTCATACTATAGTGTTAATAATTCTTTCTCAATTAATTCATCGAGAGCATATTTATTTTTAATAGTTTCTACTTTACCACCTGCTTTTACATAATCTATAGCTTTTTGATAAGCTGGATCTTTCTTTGAGGTTAAAGTTGGTTTTTTAGGTACGAATTTACCTGTTGCTTTTTTTCCATGATCATTTGTTGCGTCACTGTCAGCAGTGTCATCAATTAAGAATAAATTACCAAGTGCATATTTCTTGGCATAAGAAGATGCTGAGCCAAACTGCTGAGGTACATTCATACCTTTTTGGTTTAAGTCTACACCGACTATAGCTGTTGCGTGTATAGCATCTTTACCATCACTTATTGTAGCGGTAGATTCTAATACAGGCATTTCATATGCGTTGTTAAGTTGTTCGTTAATTGTAACCGTGATACCTAACTCTAATAGGAAAGGTTTGGTTGCTTCGAGAATGTCTTCGGCTGATCTGAAGTTGTATTTACCGAAGGAGTTAAATCTACTTTTTTTCGATTTAAACTTAGTCTGGACCGTTGCCAGTTTTTCATTAATAGTCATATAATTTAATTTAAGTCTGTATATATATAATCACACATAAACACGTTGTTTTACAATAGTTCACTTGCGTAAACTACAGATAATCAAGCACTTGCGAGTGATCTACATTATCAATTAGTTTTGTTACAGCTTGCTTTTTTAACTGCGAAACCCTAACATAAGAGCTAGATCCTTCGATCTTTAATTCTGCTGCAATTTGTTTTGCTGAATACTTATCACAGTCTAAGCCATAGCTTAATCTAAGTACCTCATACTCTTTATTGTTTAAATACTTTCTCATTAAACCTTTTAAATATGTATTTAGTAATTGCATATTGTATGGTTCAGATTTATCTGGTATTTGATAAGCAGAATCATCGTCTTGATTAGGTTTATCATCTATGCTTAAGAATATAGAATTAAAAAACATTGATACCATCTTTTTATCTTTACCAAAGTTTCTACGTATTTCATTAAGCTTATGCTCAGGTATTCTCATGTCACCACGATTAATATCTATTGCTCTACGTATTTGACCTTTTATTCTTTTTGAGAAAAAAGATTTTAATGTTTTTTCTTGATCTTCTGATTCAGTTAACATTGAATAGTCTAATCTGTCTACAGCTTTAGTCAAACCTGAATTACCTTCTTGTATTAAATCCATTATAGTCATTACACCACTAGCTTGTTGAGTAGTGGAAAATTTTCTTGATAGATTCTCAACTAAAGGAGCAAAACAGATTATCATTTGCTCTCTGTTGTATATTGTAAAATCACCGTCTATAACTTCAGGTAACTTACTTATTTTAAGCTCTATATCTTTTTTCCACCGGATATAGTTAGCTATGTTATAACTCTTCATTTAATATTTGTTTTTCTTTCTTTAATTGTTTATTTAAATTTCTGTAAATAGTTCTTGTAGAACAATCAAGTAAACCTGCTACTCTGCCCCATGTTATTTTCTTACCTATGTCATTTAAATCTAACATGCATTGGTATATAGCTTCTTCATCAACACTTGATGATCTACCTATTAGTTGACCTACAATTTTTAATTTTCCACTCAAGTCTAACCCAGAGTACGGTTTAAATACTACTTTACGTAGCTTGTTATTAGGTGGATCTCCACCTTTATCAAAAACATCTTGTATCATGTCATTTAGTATTTTAGTTTTAATAAAGAAAGTTACAAAACCATTTTCTTTATCAGCTATAAATCTAAACACTGTGTATATTTGATCTTCAATGTCATTATCAATATTAAGATAATATAATACAAGCATGTGCCACTTCAGCGATTTGTATGTAGTTATCTTAGCCTTACTATTAAATAAGTGATAACATTGATACGTACCATCTTCGTAGTATTTATATTTATCGGTTTCAATAGTAGGTACATCTGTTATAGGATCTCTTCTATATAGAATACGTCTATCATTCAACCATTTTATATTTCTATCTTGTGACATTTGCTTATTACTAATTATCTCTTAATACCTTGTGTCATAAAAAATTAATCATTAATTAATTTTATTTCTACATCATACCATTTACCCCATCTAATTTTTTTATCAACTAAAAAATCTATAGATCTATAGTATCTTCTATTCATTCTGTCTTGCACAGTCCACACGCCATCAAATTCAGTACCTGTACCAGATACCATTACTTTTGCGCCAAATACAAAACCATCAAGTTCTAAATCTCTGCTTACAGCTAACCACCTATGGTCACCTGGGCAACACTCCTGGATTATAGCACCTGATGCTGTAATAAAAGGTGTATTATCAGTTTGTTCAGGCACTGCGTGGTATATTGTCGCAGTAACCATAATTGTCTTTAATAAATTTAGTATCATATAATGTTTCTTTGTTATGCGCTATGTTTTTCTTTTCGTGTACGTAGTACAGCCAGTACGCGTGTATAGCACTTTCACGCTTGTATTTATCGGGCATACACTGTGGAGGTTCTGAAAAACCTGTATGTAGTATACCGTCAGGATATTTAGCTAATGGCTCTTTACATTTAGTAATTGATAAATGTGTTTTACCGTAGCGTTTAGTATATTCTTCACCTAATGCTAGCA
>UEXM01001060.1_pt1 | contig 25302 bp, 34 predicted proteins | sample 1796661 | NCBI WGS metagenome assembly UEXM01 (sample SAMEA4772469, study PRJEB27181) | metagenome | reverse complement strand
TGTATGATATGGCACTGCGTTATGGTATTGACAAGCCACAGGTTAAAAAACTAGTAAAGATTTTCAACGAAAGTGCTGCAATTGGTTACCTTCCTCCACTGCGTGATGCTGTACAGTATGTAACAAAGATGGCAGATGAAGGTTGGACATTTATTGCAATTACAAGCCTTAGCACAAACAAGTATGCACAAAAGTTGCGGAAACGGAACTTGGACAAATTGTTTGGTGAAGGCACGTTTGAAACTGTAACATGTTTAGCAACAGGTGCAGACAAAGATGATGCACTTGCAAAGTATGCAGGAAGCGACATGTACTGGGTAGAAGATAAGCCTGAAAACGCACTTGCTGGGCAAAAGCAGGGACTAAAGCCTATCCTGGTAGAACATGGATTTAACATGGACAACAAGGACTTTCCGCTTGCTAAGAACTGGAAAGAGATATACGAAATTGTACAGGGTTAGTGGATATTTCAAAGACCATAAAGTTGTCAGATACTTTACTGACCAGTATGATGCCATAGAGTTTAAAGACATAGTGGATGCTCACTATCCACTTAAAGTTACATATGAAAAAGGAGTTTATCCGGTGAGAACATTTATTGTAAATGGTTGGAATGCAGTGATGGATCATAATTTGAATCCACTACGCAACATTCCAGATTTGAATACACGACACATGGTTATGCAGGTACTAGCCTGGATGTGGTGTATTGTGTTTAGTAGTTACTTTGGTAGTATGTGGATGTTTGGCATTACTGCTATTGCACACGTTATTGTGCTGGCAGCAATCGCAATCACAGTTGGAACATTTGCTGTAGCAAAAAACAATCCATCACTTTTTAACTTGCGCCCTGGCTATCACAGTGTAAGTCGCACAAGAGGACATATGTGGATCAATGGTAAGAAAGTTATGCTTGATCCAAATGATCCAGGTGGAGAACATGAATAAAGCAAAGCGTATTGCAAAGAGTGATGCAGCAAGATCAAAGCGCCGCAAACTCAAAGACATAGTTTGTGATTGTCTAGAGCGGAAGTTTAATAGATTACGCAAACTTCGCAAACTAGGCAAACGCAACACAACAGTTTAAGGTTCCGTAGCTCAGTTGGATAGAGCAACTGCCTTCTAAGCAGTGGGTCAGGGGTTCGAATCCTCTCGGAATCGCCAATAGGGGATAAGTGTTACGGTAGCACGACAGGCTCCAACCCTGTAAGCGTGGGTTCGACTCCTACATCCTCTGCCAAATTTACGTCATAAAAAAAGAGCCTCTAGGGCTCTTTTTGTACTTTAATTTTAATTTATGCCACTGGGTAGGTTAAACCTTCAATGTCAATTGTCATAGTAACACCAGAACTATCACCGCCCCAAACTGGAACAATTTCAAAGTCTGTGTTGCCTCTACCACTCCACCAATCACTTGCAATTTGATCACCTGTCACTGCACTTGGTACAAGGGAAACATGATTAGTAAAATCTGAAAAATCTGTAACTGTAGTTGTGGCAACGCTATCAACAACAGAACCATCTACTAAGTCAGTATTTGCGTGTTTGTACGCATTGTCTGTGTCTTTGCAAAGGTACCCAATGCCATTTATGTGAATATTTCTGTCTGTGCTTGCATCAACATAGTATTCATTTACAAGCACTACCTTGATATCAAAACTAGTATCACTAGCAGGTGCTGTTAGGCCTGTGCTTTCCCAAGAAATAACACCTGGGCTATCTGCACTTGTGGCAGTAATTTCAACTTCATCAGCAACTTTGGTACTTCCAACAAAAACATTTGCTTTTGCATTTTCACTACCTGCCTGATCTTGCCAGCAACGAATTGCGAATCTATAATCCATTTAATTTCTCCGGGTTTGTTATAACACGTTTATTTATCGCCGTAGATGTCTAAGACTTCTGCTACTGCAGGATGTCTTTCGATGTCAAAATGATCAAATGCACATACACTAATGTATTTGCTCGCACTATAACGTGCGTACAACTTCTGAAAATCCATTAATCCGTTTTCATGTTCTTTGCGATCTGTTTGTGCAATATCTCCTGTAATAGCCATGCGACTATCATCGCCTATGCGTGTAAGCAACATTTTCATTTGACCTGGTGTAGCGTTCTGCATTTCATCTGCAATGACAAAGGCGTTTTTAAAAGTTCGACCCCGCATGAAAGCAAGTGGAGATATTTCAATCACACCCTCAGCAATCATGGTTTGTATTTGCTTTGCATTGTAGTATTCGCGAACAACATCAAATATAGGCTTGGTCCACGGCTCCATCTTTTCCTCTAAACTTCCTGGTAGAAAACCATGACGCTCATCGTCAACGCCCACTGCTGGTCTCGTCACAATAATTCTGTCAATCGTTTGATCCTTGAGTGCTTTCACAGCCGCTAGTACAGCCAGCATGGTTTTGCCAGTGCCTGCAGGTCCTGTTGCGAAAATAATAGTTTGTTGTGGATCTAAGAGTTTTTCAATATACTCTTTTTGGTTTGGATTGCGTCCATGTATATGAACTTGTTTTTGCTTTTGTGCTTGAGGTAGGTAGTGTACGTTAGATTCGACGTATTCAGCGTGTGTTTGACGCTTGTGAGCTTTCGCTTTGCGTTGTTTTCTAGCCATGTTATATGCTATCTCCTTGGGTTATAGAGAAGCATAGGAATGTAACTCGAATTCATGAAGACCAATATGCCTCCCTTTCTAATATTACTTACGAGCCATACGCAGGAGTTATAGTAAGTTATTTGAGTTAAGTGCGCATATAATGGATAAATAATTGTATGCTTATTGAAGATTTCCAGGACTATTTCAATGCATCAGCCAACTATAAAAATCGTACTAATGGGTTAGATAATCCAGAATCATGTGTCAAAGGCAGGGATTGGTGGTATGACTATCCTGTACAGGACTTTGATTACAAGTATAATAGTTGGGGATTCAGAGGACCAGAATATTCCGTATTCGTGGGAAGCCCTGTAAACATATGTTTAGGCGATAGTTTTACTGTAAACTTGGGAGGACCAGTTGAACATAGTTGGTGTAGCATATTGTCTAGGAACTTTGATATTCCAACTCTTAACCTGGGTATGGATGGTGCGGGCAATGATGCTATAAAGTTAGTGTATAACAGAGCATGTGAAATATTTGACGTGCAGAATACTTTTGTAATGTATAGTTACTTTCATCGCCGAATAAAAAATAATACCTTTAATGCAGAAGAATTAAACTTGGATAGCAACATAGATTATTTTAACAGTAATATTATTACTGGGGCACACTATACATTCCTGCCAGTATGGAACTGGACAAATGATGAACTTGAGTACATACACAGTAACCATAAAAATAATGTTTATGACTTATTGTGTTTAGATTTAGAAATGGTATATCAAAAAATAGACAAAACTTTCTACAATAGTGTAAGCGGAGAAGACTGGGTTTCCTGGGAAGACTACGTCACTACAGGCAAAGCAAATGAGGTAATGCAATCTGATGAACTATATAATCAAATATTATCCTATCCCTATGTTAATAGAGACGGACATCATTGTAACCAAATTACAAATCAATTTATAGCAGATTTTTTATGGAGTCAATATAATGCTACCTGAATACATCTTTTTTACAGGCGTTCCTGGCAGTCGCTGGAGTGGCATTGCACAGGAAATTAAAAGTCAGCCTGGCTACAACACAACAGATCGTGCTGAACATCGTGTATACAAACATGGTGACTTTAGTGGGCACATGGATAGTTATTTTGGCACAGGTATGGAGTTTGATTGCAGTTTAGACCGCACAAACTTGGACGCACCTTACACTAGCAATGAAGGATCCAAACTGCTTATGAGTCACGAATGGCCCTACTACTTTGAAGAGATACAAGATGCATACCCACTTGCTTGGATACAGTTAATATACAGACCAGATTGGGTAAGTTTTCTATGGTGGAAACAAGCAGGCGGTTTTGATATTACTTATCCCAACTATGATTGGTATGAAACGGACTACTGGATGACCAAACGCATTGAAGAACAGAATCAATTAATACTTGACTTTGGGCGCAAACACAGTGTACAATGGTTACAACATCATAAACACAGTGATATTTTTATAGGAACTTATAAACCGTGAATCATAAAATCCTACACAAACTTGAACAAATGATCCACACCAGTCCACAGTTGTTGCGTAACTCACGCACACTACAACAGGCTATACAAGGTACATTTGATGTTGAAATTGATGTTGAATATACACATATTGGTGAACTTGTTGATCGCATTGACGATAAAGTGCTGGACAACTACTTTCGCAATGTATGGCAAGGCGAAATGAAAAAGTACAAGTACAGTGGACTTGCACTTATTGACGAAATTAACGGTCTAAAGCCGCGTAAGGTCTTAGACATTGGCTGTGGCTATCACGAATTCAAAGGCAAGATTGATAACATTGTAGGAATTGATCCTTATAATGATGCAGCAGATTTGCATGTAAAACTACTAGATCATCATCCAGATGAAAAGTATGATGCTACAATAGCACTTGGCAGTATCAACTTTGGCAGCACAGATAAAATTTATGCAGAACTGGAACATGCTGTAAGTTTGTGTAATCCGGGTGCAGTAATGTTCTTTAGAGCAAATCCCGGACTACCACATGACAAATCAGAATCAAATTGGATTTACTTTTATCCCTGGGACAGCAACTTTATTGTTAACTGTGCAGAACAACTTGGCGTAGAAATACTAGACATTAGAACCGACAGCCACAAAAATCGGTTATACTTCGTGTGGCGGACTAAATAAACACATATACAACTAACACTCTAATGCGGAATGCAATGAGCTGTTCAGTTGTAAACCCCCCAATAAATTAAAAAGGCACAGTAGGTGTTAGCACCGCTGTGATTTCTCTATGGATACATATATCATTGTATTACTGCTAGGAGTCTTTTATGGCTTCTTTGTAGGACTAATACCAGTAGCAGGCGCTACCACAGGACTTATTGCAATCTACAGTTTTGTAGGTTACTTTGAGGATCCCTATATGCTTGTTGTGTTTACCACTGCAGTTGTTGTAACCAGTAGCATAGGGGATAGTTTCTGCGGTGTTGTTATGAACATCCCAGGAGCTGGCGGCGCGGCTGCAACCATGGTAGATGGTTTTCCGATGTCCAGACGTGGTGAAGCCGCCCGTGCCCTTAGTGCTGCTATAAGCACAAGTTGGATAAATGGTTTAATCTGGGGACTGTTGGTGTTTTTGTTTTTACCTTGGTATACTAATATTGTGCTGTACTTTGGTACTGTAGAAATGTTTAGTTTCTTAATATTTGCTATGACCTGTGTTATATTTGTTAGCAGTAAGTATTGGTTCCGTGGTGCACTTGCATTAATACTAGGCGTTGCTGTAGGACACATTGGTATGGATCCGAACACTGCAAGTCCACGCTGGACAATGGGATGGGAATACCTAGGCGATGGTGTGCAGATTATTCCTATCATGGCAGGTGTACTGGCATTTCCAGAACTGTTGAGCGCATACTGGATGAAAGCAGAAAAGATCAAACTAACAAATGGTGTTATTGTGTCACAGTTGATACAAGGTGTAAAAGACACTTGGCGTTATAGATGGGATGGACTGCGCGGAGGCTTTATAGGCGGATTCATTGGATTGATTCCAGGCATTGGTGGCGCTATTGCAGATTGGTTTGCATACAGTCAAACAGTTGCACTAGGAAAACGTGATGGTGAAAATGTTGGACAAGGACATGTGCGTGGTGTCATTGGATGTGAAGGTGCTAACAATGCACAAAAAGCAACCTCATATGTTCCCACAGTGTTGTTTGGTATACCCGGTGCACCATTTGAAGTTATTGTGATGGGACTGTTGATGTATGTTGGTCTTGAACTAGGCACACCAAGTGTGCTTGCTGACACTAAGTTTTTTGATACACTGCTTAGTAGTTACCTTTGGAGTTTGTTGATAATACTGCCTATCAGTTATGGATTCATTAAGTATGCAGTTTATATAACAAACATACCTTTCCGCTATTACTTCTGGCCCATACTTGCTAGTTTAATTTGGGCAAGTACACAGTACACAGGTATGTTTAATGATTATGCCATGCTGGCAATATGTTGCTGTGCAGGCATGGTACTAAAGTTTACTAAGTTTAGCCGTGTTAGTTTTCTAATCGGTTATATTTTAAGTGCCAGACTAGAAGCCAGTTGGGTTCAGTTTGACACATTTGGTTATGGTTGGAGAAACTTGCTACTTGAACCACTTCCACTAATATTCCTCACACTAGCAGTTAGTGCTGCAATATGGGGAATATTTTTTAATAAAGCAAGAATAGATTTTGTATAGGAGATATAAATGAAAAATCTAGTATTGGGGATCGTAGCATCCTTGTTTATGTTTACTTCAGCAATGGCAGAAGTAACAATGGTTGTTCCACAAAAGCCTGGACAGGGCACAACAGTATGGGCAGACATTGTAAAAAAAGAACTTGAAAAACATCTTGGCGAAAAGATTACACTGCGTTTGATTCCTGGTGCAAGAGATATTCCTGGCATCAATGCTTGGCATAATGACCTACGCTTTGACGAAAACACAATTGTTGTTACACACGGTGGTAATGGTGTAAGTTTCTTGCAAGAGCAAGTTGACTACAACTATGCTGAATATGACAGTGTAGGACTTATGAACCTAAACATCATTGCGGGCAAGCGTATTGGTGATGACATGAGTAAGCCGCGTTTCCCAGCAGGTTCAGGCATGGTGCCAGAAGCATTTGCTATGACACTTATGTTGTGTGGTCCAGACAAGAGTGTGGATGAATACATTGCATGTTTTAAAGAAAATGTAGTATGGGTAAAAGGTATGAGTGGTAGTGAAAGACGTCTTGCATTTAAGCGTGGTGATCTAAACGGCACTCGTGAGAATCCAGCAACATATCAAAAGCATGTTGAGCCAGACGCTAATGCAGAACTTTGGTTCCATCATGGACTGTTGGATCCAACAACAGGCAATCATGTTGATGACACTAACTATCCTGCAGGTTATCAAGTTGAACAAATCTTTGAAGCACGTTGGGGTGTAGCACCAAGTGGTGAGTTTTATGATGCATACAAACTTGTTAAAAGTTTCCGCGATGGACTACAAAAGGCTATCTGGGTTAACAAAGGCAATGAAAAACTACGCAAGCGTATGATTTCAGCAATGTATGCTATGAAGAATGATGCAGACTCAATGGCTGCTATTGAAGCAAAGAACGGCAAGTATGAGTGGTTCATTGGCGATGATGGCGATCAAATGCGTGACACACTTATGACATTTGTTACTGAAGATGCACTTAAGAATCTAGTCAAGTTTAACAAAGAAGCACTAGGACTAAAGAGTATCTACAAAGCAGACTTGGTTAAGTAAATGGAAAGTAACTGGGATCGCTTAAAACCTAGAACTAGTTATCATTTTAATCCTTTCAAGAATGACCCAGCATATGACGCAATGCGCTATGCTGGGCGTTTTGAAGGTGACTGGAGTAAAGAACTTTTGGATGCAGTAGCAACAAGCAATGAAATTACTTGGCGCAATCGTAACCCAATAGATGGTACAAGCAAAGACATTGAAAGCGAAGAATATGATCTAGTTCGCAGTGGTGCTGATGCTGACATGCCATTAACAAATTTAGAATATAATATAGCACCTGTGTTTCAACGTATGACAGATGCGCTTGCACTGACAGGCGGAGATAAAGAATCAATACAAAGTCGTATACATGTACAGCATCCAGGACAAGTATGGAATCTGCACATAGACAAACTTGAAAAATGGAACAAACAAGATCCTCATAGTGTTTATCGTTTCATGGTTATGCTTAACGATTGGGAACCTGGACACTTTATAAGTTACGGTAACTTTGTACACACAGGCTATAGAGCTGGAGAAATATACAGTTTTGATTGGTACAATGTACCACACTGTACAGCAAATGCAGGACATGGTCCACGCTGTACACTTTTAGTGACAGGTGTAGCAAGTGATGCTACACTTAAACTATTCAGCACTTACAACAATGTAATATCAGTATGAACCATATAACAGTAATAAAATACGCAAGTGCAGTGACTATCCTCATAGCGATGGTCCTGCACGTTGCTGGTATAACTCCATGGAATAGTTTTGCACAAATGCTGGGTGCAGCAGGCTGGATCTATGTTGGATATAGATGGAATGAAAAAGCAATTATATTGAACTTTCTTCCTCAGTTTGCTATAATAATACCAATGCTAATAGGAATGTATTTTATATGACAGTACTAATTGCCGGTGGTGATAGTTTTACATATGGAAGTGAGTTGCCCAGTCAAGAACATGCCTGGGCTAATTTACTTGCAACTCGCAAAGGGTGGAACATTTGCAACACTGCACGACCAGCAGCAAGTAATAGTGCAATCCGTCGCAATGTAATGAACGCTGTACACAAGTACAGAGAGTTAGACTTGTTTGTCGCTGTCATGTGGAGTTTTCCTAATCGTTATGAGTTTAGGTTTGCATACGATACTGGACACTTAGATAGTCCATGGTATAGCGTCAACCCTTGGACACACAATGAAGAAAACTTTGAAGAACACTTCTTTACCAAAGATGATGATGTACTAGCAGCACAGCAAGCAAACAGAGCCAATGCAGAAGCAAAAGGCATGACTGCGTTTTCTAAAAGTTATGTACAAAATGTAGCACAAACTGAGTATTGGGAAATATACAACAGTTGGTGTGAGATAGTGATGCTGCAAAACTATCTTATCAAACACAACATACCTTATATCTTTACACAGGTTGACAACAGTCTATTTGAATATAATGATGCAATGGACGGTACACTTACTACATTAAGATCAGATATAGATATGACCAAGTTTGTCATGGATGAAGGCATGTATAACTGGGCAAAGCGTACAAAACAGCAGTTTTACACAACTCATCCTCATGAGTCTGCACATGTAGAATGGATAAATATGTTATACGATAGGATAATGTAATGGATATTGTTGACATCATTAAAAATACAAAAACAATCTATATGAGCGAAAGTAGCCTCGAAACCATGATGGATATTGAGCGTGTCATGGATAGTTTAGATTTGTATGCTTTTAAAAATTGGAAAAAGGGCGAATTAGTAGAAGGCCCTATTCGCAAAAAGCATTGGGTAGAAGCAACATTTATGTGGCCCAAGAAGGCAATGCCTGATCCAGATGGAGCAAAGAGACTACTGGGCTACAATGCTGTAGTAACATATGAAAGTGGCAAACTTAGTACACCTGTAAAAGTTGAAAGTTATGATGACTTCCGTCCTGGCACTAAAAAGGCCAAACTGCGTGAAGATCCAGTTTGGTTAGTAAAAGTTAAACTTCCTGTTGAACTTATTAAAGAATTTAAAGATGGTTATATGGAAATTGAAGGCAGCGAAGTTGATCTACAAGAGATTGATGATGCTTATGCTGAAGGACTAGACCAAAGCGAACTAATGAACACAAAGACAGACGAGGAACAGCAGGATGGCGCTTGATCCACAAGACCTAGAAGGTCGCATTGAAAGCACCGTACACTTTGATGAGTACAAGCCTAAGATGGGCAAAGATGATGCAGTGATTGTTGCTACATTTAAAGTGTTTGGTAAGCAGCCTGCAATGGATCTAGAGAACTTTATTGAAATGGGGTATGACTGGGTAATTGATGCAGAAACTAGTGCTGGCGAAATCAGTGAAGGTCGTTACATAGTATTTGTAGAAGCAGAACGCCGTAGTACATACCCGCAAAAGTTTATGAGCTTGATAAGCGATTTGAACAATCTCACAGATGTAGAAGATTGGACAATGGTTTATTTTGCAAAGCCAGACGCCAAAAAGAACGCTGTACAACCTCTGTCACAAGAAACACTTGCTAACAGTGTTCCACTAAGTCCTAAACGCTACAGGAATGCGCAGACAGCCGCAGTAGCAATCGAAAGCATACTAAACATAGCGAGAGTACCTCGCACAAAAGGAGATATCAATGAATTTAGAGCGTTTACAAGAAGATCTCGCGACTGACGAAGGCGTAGTATATGAAGTATACCTGGATCATCTGGGTTTGCCTACTGTTGGCATTGGGCATCTTATCCTTGAGAGTGACCCCGAGTATGGTGCTGATGTCGGTACTCCAGTAACAGAAGAACGTGTTACAGAACTTTTCCAAAAAGACTGTGAAATAGTATTAGCGGATTGCCAAATCCTCTATCCAGATTTTGATGACTTGCCAGAAGAAGTGCAACTAATTGTTGCTAACATGATGTTTAATATGGGCCGTCCTAGACTTAGCAAGTTCAAGGGTATGAAGCGTGGCGTAGACAATCGTGACTGGAATGATGCTGCAGATGAAATGGTTGACAGTGGATGGTACCGTCAGGTAACTAATAGAGCAGAACGCCTTGTCCAACGTATGAGAGCTCTTGCCTAATAAATACTGCTAATGTTGTATTTTAGGAGAGCTAACAATGGGATTTGGTTTTGAAAACCCAGTAAATCCATACAGTGAAGCAATGTCACAAAGTGATATTGACACATGGTGGAGTAGTAAAGATCGTACAGTTGAACATGGATGGGATGATGCACATGGATATATTATGCGTGATATTAGTTCTAGGATTCCTGCAGGACATAGCATCAAGCATGGTGTAAATGATGCAGGTAACAAATATTTTTTAACAATTAGTGGACCTGAAATTAACAAAAGTTGGACATAATTTGACTCAAGTAAAATACACACCAACTAAATGTCAAAACTGCGGTGATAACAGTCATTGCGGAACGCAAAACTGGCGTGAAGAACGCGATTACGATGGCGGCTTTAACATTATTAAAGTGTGTGATGCATGTCGTTGTAAGATGTGTAGCAAGAAAGGATATCAAGATGGTTAAAAAATGGATAAACAGTAGAATTGAGGAACGTACTTCGTGGGACGGCGCAATGCTAATTGGTGTTGGGCTAGTCATTCTTATTGCAGGGCCATTTGCTAAACTAGCAGCATATATTGCTATTGCTTATGGTGCTTGGACAATTTACAAGAGCGAATAGATGTTTAAAGTCTATGCACTTATTGCGCTTATAGGCGTTCTTGGCATCGCTGGATATGGTGCCAAGTATTATTACGACACAACGCAAGCAGAGATAGCAACGTTACGAGACAACAATGCTAAACTAGAAGTTGCGATTGAAACCAGTGAAGCAAGCATAGACACACTAAGAGCAGAAGCAGCGAATAACGCAAAACTACAACAAAACTTACAAGCACAGTTACAGGAAGCAGAAGCGTATGGAGATAACCTACGCAAAAAACTTCGTCAGTTAGACTTGCTTGGAGATGCATTACGAGATGCAGCAAATCTAGAAGGACGTATGAATGGCGCAACAGCAAAACTATGGCGTGAAATCATGGGCGAGACCGGTAGCACTGATGGCAGTAGCCGTCCTCTTCCTAAGTGGTTGCAGTCGCCTACAACCGGAGCCGGAGATCCAAGTAGTGACGCAGACGGTGAAAACAACAGTACCGATAGCGACACGACCAAAGCCAATTGATTTAGTTGACACCAGAGTATATGTAGTCAACGAGGCAAACCTACAAAAGTTTATTGAGGACTTTAAGGCAGAGAATGGCGACTTGGCTTTTGTTGCACTTAGCGTTAAAGATTACGAAAATTTAGCACTCAACGTTGCAGAACTACGCCGCTTTATTAATCAACAAAAAGAAATTATTATCTATTACGAAGAGGCAATGAAGCCAGATGCGTCATCAGACGACAACAAAGACACTAGTACAGACTAACACTCGTTACGGTAATATGCTGTATATACAAGATGATCCTACTATAGGTCGTGCATTAGAATTGTATGGTGAATATTGTCACATTGAAATAGATGCAATAAAAAGTTTAGTTACCCCAACTAGTTGGTTTGTTGACGTTGGTGCAAACATAGGCGTACACACAGTAGGCGTTAGTCCATATGTACAACGTGTAATCGCAATTGAACCTGATCTAGATAACTTTGATGTACTAGTAAAAAATTGTAGCGGCTGTGGTTGTGACAATGTTACTACAACAAGACTGGCTTTGGGTAATCAATTTGGAGAAACAAGCACACAGTTTGATTATGGAAAAACTGCACTTGTTACAGGCTCGGATGTAAAAACTGCTAGATTAGATATGCTAGGTTTACCTCAAGTTGATTTTGTGAAGATAGACGTAGAAGGCATGGAGATTGAAGTACTAGAAGGTATGCCAGCAACCCTTCAAGGATTTAAGCCAGACTTGCTAATTGAAATGCAGGATCCTACAACATATAGTAAGATATATGACTACTTAAACAGTTTTAACTACTATATGTACTGGATGCCAGTAGCAACATATAACACAAACAACCACAAAAAGAACGCTGACAATGTGTTTGGAAATCAGCATGGCGTTGTTAACTGGATTTGCAGTAGAGAAAAGTTAAATACTACATTACAAGCAGTTGTTGACAGAGACGACACTGTAGAAAGAATGGTTTGGAGGAGAAATAAAAATGTGGGAGATGATCTCAAACATGGCGAGTGATCGCTTATGGATCTATACAGGAATAGCAGGATCACTTTTTGGTGCAGCATTTTTGTTTTGGTTTAAAGATACACGCATGGCTATATGGGCAGTGAGCAAGTTTGATGCAAGTCTCGAATGCCTCGCTATTAAGTGGGGATGGACCTGGCTGCAAAACGATCCAAATGCTTGGCGTGTAAAATATCCAAAGATTACAGATAAAATTGACGAGTTAGAAGCACGAATTAAGAAACTCGAGTCTGAATAACCCAACATTGACGACTACGATTTTGTCTACCACTCCAGTGTTTGCACTTGCTGTGCCACCACAGTAAACTTCCTCTTTCCCACTTTAGGTCTTGACCTTCTATCACTGTGCTTGTAAGACCACACAATGTAGGATCAAAATTAACACTGTCAGGAACTAGGAACTGCATATAATTCTCTACTCCATTGTGGTGTAAGTCTGTGTGTGGTCCTACTGGAACACTACTGGTGCAGTAGTGCCAAATCTGTAGTTCCAAGGGTAGGTGAAATGTTGCACTTAGTCTGTTTATAAAAGCATCTTCTGGAAAGTCTTCTAGATCTTGATCAGTAAAATATTTGTGTATTATTCCGTAATTCATATAGATATTTATGGAGATAGAAGATTCTTAATTTATAAATATTGATATAACGAGGAGAATTTCAATGGCAAGCCCAACAAAAGAAGATATTGCTGCAGCAAAGTCAGCTGCAGGTTTCCATCCAGCAGATAGTAACGGTGATGGACATGTAAGCAAAGAAGAAGAACAAATGTATCTAGAGTTCAAGCGTAAAGAACTTGAAGATGCAGATGCAATGCGTGATGCACAGCGTAAGATGGCTTGGTTTAGTCTGTCGGGTATGTTGTTGTATCCAGCAATTGTTCTAGTTGCGGTGCTAGTTGGTGTTGACCAGGCGGCTAAAATTCTTGGGGATATGGCAGCAGTATACTTTGTTTCTGTTGCTGCTATTGTTGCTGCATTCTTTGGTGCACAAGCAATGGGTGCAAAACCTAAAAAGTAAAAGTTTACATAGGAGTCCTAGTATAGTATAATTACAGTTATGAACTATTATGATGTACTAGGACTGGAACCTACATGTAGTCCTAAAGATATACAATCAGCGTATCGCACCAAAGCAAAACAGCATCACCCTGACAGTGGCGGTGATGTTGACACGTTTCATGCTGTTGCTGAAGCGTATGAAGTTCTCAAAGATCCGCATAAACGTGCAGAGTTTGACGTTCGTAACAGTCGCAGACAAAACATTAAAATAAACACTGGTAACATGGACAGTGTGTTTGATGATATGTTTACAGTGTTTGGTGGCGCAGGTTTCCATCCTAGTAAACGTGAATATCATCGTGCAAAAGTAAACAAAAATTTAGCCATAAGCATAGACTGTACACTGGAAGAAGTACTGGCGTACCAGGAAAAAACAGTGAGCATAAGACACACTAACGGAAGCAGACACTTAGTTAATCTTAAAATCCCCCAGGGTGTTAATAATGGCACTAAAATAAAATATGGAGCACTAGGAGATACAACACATGCTCATTTGCCTCCAGGTGATCTAACAGTTACAATAAACATAGTAGAACATGAAGTGTTTGCTAGAGAAGGTGATAACTTAAAAATGCACTTGACACTTGGCGCATGGGATGCTATAATAGGTACAGTTGTGCAAATTAACACTATTGAAAATAAAACAATTAATCTTAATGTACCTTCGGGCACACAGTATGGTACCACTCTTAAAATACCCAAACATGGAATGTATAACAAGCAGGGCATAAGAGGCGATTTACTTGTACAAGTACTGGTAAAAATACCAGAAAACTTAACACAACAACAAAAAAATATATGCAAAAAATTACGGGATGACGAATGAAAACCGCTAGAGAAGTAGACAAAGCATTAGACACAGCAAGCAAGATTGCAGGTAAGTATGGTCATATGTATATTAGCACTGAACATATGTTACTTGCTATGTTTCAAAACAAAGACTTTGCCCAGCTCATAATTGAGTTTGGAGTACAACTTGATGAATTAAAACTTGATTTAGAAAGTCATGTTGCTGATGCATTTCAGAGTTCTCATAAAATTAGCCAAGTAAAAACGCAAGCACTGGAGCGTGTTTTTAATCGTGCGCTTACCAGTGTGTTGTTTAGTGGCAGAGAAAAAGTAACACTACTGGATATCTTTGTTAGTATTATGAGTGAAAACAATAGTCACAGTAGTTACTTCTTGATGAAATATAACGTTGTAAAAGAAGAGTTTATGCGTCATGTGAAGCACAACAGTAGGCAACTGGGGTTGAATAAACAACAAGAGCAATACCTAGATGGTATTATCAATGAGTATTGTGAAAATTTAAACACTCAAGCAAGTGAGAAAACACTGGATCCTGTCATAGGCAGAGACGACATCATTGATGATATAACACAAACATTTGCACGCCGCAATAAAAGCAATGTTCTTATGGTAGGTGATCCCGGTGTTGGTAAAACAGCAGTTGCAGAAGGACTTGCTGTAAAAATTGTTAATAAAGCGGTACCTGAATATTTACAAGATCACACGGTGTATAACTTGGATGTTGCCAATATGCTTGCAGGCACACAGTATCGTGGACAGTTTGAAGAACGTGTAAAAGAAGTGCTGGGCGCACTTATACAAAAGAAGAAGTGTATCCTGTTTATTGACGAAGCACACACACTTAAAGGTGCAGGTTCGGGAGGCAACGGTGGCACAGACTTTGCTAACATGCTCAAGCCTTACTTGGGCAGAGGCAAACTAAAAGTAATAGCAAGCACAACCTGGGAAGAATATAATAGCAGTTTTGAAAAAGATCGTGCGCTGATGCGTCGCTTCTATCACGTTACTGTAACAGAACCTACACCCGCACTTGCTAAAAAGATTCTTATGAGCAGTAAGAAATACTATGAGAAGTTTCATAGTTGCAAGATTACTAAGCAAGCAGTTGAAGATGCAGTTGATTTGAGTGTGCGTTATCTCACAGACAAGAGACTACCAGATAAAGCATTTGATATGATTGACAGTGCTAGTGCAAAGCAACGTAGGCTTGGTATAAAGGACGCAGTTATTGACCGTCAAAACATCCTAGAAGAAATTTCAAAGTTTGCAAAGATTCCTATTGCACAACTAGAGGACAATGAAGACACAGTCAAACCTCAGGACATTGAAGCAAGCATTAAGTCACAGGTATTTGGACAAGACAGTGCAGTAGATGGTGTACTTGAAAAGGTCTGGGTTGCTAAAGCAGGACTTAACAAACGTGATAAGACATTGGGTGTGTTTGTGTTTACTGGTCCAACAGGCACAGGTAAAACAGAACTTGCTAAACAACTTGCCGAAGCAAATGCAATGAAACTACTACGCTATGATATGAGTGAATATCAAGAGCGTCATACTGTAGCACGTTTTATTGGTGCACCTCCTGGATATGTTGGATTTGAAGACAGCAATCTTAGTGGCGGCTTGCTAATTCGTGATATTGAACGTAACCCGCACAGTGTTATACTATTTGATGAGATTGAAAAAGCGCATCCAGATGTTAGTAATGTGCTGCTACAGTTGATGGATGAAGGTTTTGTTACAGGATCAAACGGTAAGCGTGTAGATGCTCGTAACAGTTATGTTATCCTCACAACTAATTTGGGTGCTGCAGAATCAGAAAAACGTGTAATTGGATTTAACGAACAAGAGCATCACACAGAAGCAGTTGATGATGCATACAAGAAGTTCTTTGCTCCAGAGTTCCGCAACCGCATTGATGCAGTTTGTAAGTTTGGTCCACTGCCTGAAGTTGCAAAGCGTAAAGTTTGTATGAAGTTTATTAAGGAACTACAAACGCAACTTAAAGAAAAAGGCTTTGCTCTACACATTGACGAATCAAGCATTGACATTATTCTTGCAAAAGGATATGACGATAAGATGGGTGCAAGGCCAATGTCTCGTGCTATTGATACTATGTTGCGTATGCCAATTGCTAAACAAATAACAGTTGACAATAACAAGAATGGCTGTAAAATTAAAATAAGAAATGTAGATAACAAGCTCGTTATAAAATTTAGGTACACAGATGGAACCATTACAGAAGCTGGAGGCTCTGAGCAATCAGTACAACCTCCCGTTACAGCATAACGACAGACTGTTTTACAGTAAGTATCTTTATAGATTAGAAGTTATTCTATACCAATACAGATATCCTGAACTAATGCGTGTGCCTACTATTGACTCCTGGGGTTTCAAAATTGACACAGAACATCACACTAGTTTTGTTGGCACAGTTAGAAAATATGCTAAAAAACAGGGAGATAGAGTCAGGGTAGAATATAGAACTCTAAACTACTATTGCAATGATGTCATTACTATAGAAAAACTTATTGCATATGTAAACAGACTTGGAGCGAAACAAGACACACCAATTGAAAGGATGGTGGAACTAGGAAGTGTATGTTATTTTCCTGGTACAATTCAGGAACGAAATGTACGCTATCGTAAAAAACGGCTACCCTATGGCAAGTATCGCTTTCAGATACTTGGTGAAAGAATGGAATTGGAACAGTTTACAGACTGGGCAAACTGGGCAGCACAATACCCAGATACTATCCGCGTAAACAATAGCGATACTGTTCGTAGATGGGGAACATGGTGTGGAGAAAGCATTGGCTACATCAGCGATGAAAAGATGCTACAACTTGTACAATTTAAACTTGGATCTCACATAAACAAAATTGTTGAATTTCAATTAAGGGAAATAGAATAAAATGATGAACGAATCACTTCTAGCAACACTTGTAGAACGTAAACTTGTAACAGAGGAAACTATTGTATATGCAGGTGTTAAAAGTAAAGGCCTAGGCGGTAAAGATATCTTTATTAAAAAGGATGTGTATTGGTATCCAGGCATGCCAGCAGGTGCTATTCATGACATTGAAGGCATGATTCCAGAGCGTTTTGCTAAAGCATATAACATCAAACCTGACGGAACATTCAAAGAACATAAGAAGCGTGGACGTAAACCTAAGACAGAGCCAGCATAAATATACTATATATTATATAGGAGATTAATTCCATGGCTACAGTAACAAGAACCACCGGCACTAGCCACATGACCGTCGGTGTACAACACGAAGTAGGATGTCACTGTTATCTGTTAACAGTACAAAACGCATCTAACAGTGCAATTGACCTAAGAGCAGAAGATGATGCAGTAAATGAAGCAGTTGAAGCAATCATTATGGAAATTGCACCACTTGCTTACTTTATTACTAACAGTAGTGCAGGCACAGTTGCACTAATTATGGACAAAAATATTGATGATCACACAGAGTTGCAAACTCGTATTAGACGTATTGGTGTTGACAGTGGCGCAAGCACAACAAGTATTGGTCCTAACGATATTGACATTAGCGGTAGTGATGTATTACCAATCCGTAGTTTTGGCGCACTATCAACTGAAGGTGTAATGGCATTTACAGGTGCTAGTTAATGGCTAAACTGAACGAACAAATGCTAGTAATTAAAGTAAGTGAATTACTTAAAGACAATCAAGAAGCAACTCCGCCACTTGATCCAGAAGTTCTTAGTCAACTAGAAGCAGTGATTAGTGAACTTGCAGGACCAGGCAAAGTAGTAGAACTAATTCAGGAATAACAATGCCAGCAACAACTAGTATAACATTATTACCAACAACAACTTTCGGTACCAGTGCAGGTAACTATGATGGTTCCAGTGCAGCGTTTAACGGCGACAAAGTTAAGGGTGATGGTTACTATGGGTTCAGTGACGGAGTACATACAACACAAACTCGTGTTACTGCACTAGTTGGCACAGTCAAAATACAAGGCACACTTGTAAAAGATCCTGCTAGTACAGACTGGGTTGACATTGCAAGTGTGGTTACCAGTGACGGCAGTACGGCAATTACCGAGAGTTACTTTAATAACTTTACAGGTAACTTTGTTTGGATACGCATTGCAGTAAGTGATTTTACTGCTGGTAGCATCAACAACATCTTTATGGCACACTAATGAGTTATATTCGTTTCACAGCATCAAGTTTAAGCGAACAGCAAATGGAAACTATTGCTGCCGCTGTGGACATGTTCTGTGAAACTGTATGCTTGGAAGATGACGATGCAGATGCTACTTACTACAGTACAGAGCTTGGTGAAAGCATTGAGTTTAGTGTAGCAGAAGATTTAGACGAGCGTGTCGTAGAAGCAATCATCGAATCGCTCGCAGCACATATAGAAGATTTTACAGTAGAAGCAACCGGTCAATAAGGACCACATTCGATGATATTATGGTTGTTCGATAAAAGGAACCAGCATGGTTTCCTTCCGAACTTAATAAAAGATGAAACACTAGAACCTAATACTAGTGCTTGGTGGGATTTATGTATTAACCCACCTTTTTCGTATGAGTTTCGTTTCTTAAAGTACTGTAAACTGGATGGTGTAATACAACAATGCACACTGGTAAGTGATTACATAAGTGGCACAGCAAGTGCATACTATCCTATTAACCTTAACTTTTGGGATCCAGACATAGACTATATTGCACTCATGGATAAGCGAAGTCTTGAACGGTTTAAGCAAGGCGATTTCAAAGTGTTATTTTACTACAGTGAAGGAGACAATCCAGATCCGGAGATATACAATAGTCTAGAGCGTATGTATGCAACACACGGCATTACACAAGATAGTATACGATTTGTAACTGCAAATTATAAACTAAACAAACAAGAACCATTTGTATATTTTCCTGATGACGAAGTTTATTATAGATATTTGCAGTTGCTTGAAGGAAAGTACGTTAAGAAACATAATCTAGAATCGCGAGATAAAAAGTTTACCTGCTTGAATCGTGCAGACAAAGCATGGCGTAAAATATATGCAAGTTTTCTACACAATCTGGATGTCACCAAATATGGTTACTTTAGTTACACTGGCTACAAATATGAAACAAGTCATGTTGGTTTAGACGATTTCAGCATGTGGGAACATTATGATGACACGCTACAACAGGACATACTTAGTTTTGAATTGCAAATGCCATTTAAATGTGACGAACTATTAGATCACGAACACAACAATCACAAATTAATTAATTCTGACTTTTATCAAAATGCATACTGGAACTTTGTAGTAGAAACACACTTTGATAACAACACATGCTTCCTAACAGAAAAAACATTTAAGCCTATACTTAATTTGCAACCTTTTATTATCATAGGCAATCCTGGCAGTTTACAATTATTAAAAAGTTTGGGCTATAAAACATTTGAAGATGTAATAAAGGAAACATATGATACTGAAACGGATCACAGAGAACGTATGAGTATGTTGTTAAAAATGAGTTTTGATTTGTGTAACCTAAGTGACAAACATCATCGGCGAATACAAACTATAATTGCAGATATAATTGAACATAATCAGAAGAATTTTCTAATGCCAAAAGTACATAGAATTAACAACTTGCTAAACAGATTGGAATACAATGCCTAAAATACATTTTATGACACCTTGCTATGGCGGACAAATAACTGAAGTTTGTTTTAGTAGTTACTTGCAATGGACCATACTTGCACTGCAAAATAACTTGGACTTTCAGATTGACACACTGAGCAATGAAAGCAATGTTAACAGAGCCCGCAACAGTTGTGCGGCAAAGTTCCTAGCAGGTGATGCAACACACCTAATGTTTGTGGATGCTGACATACAGTTCAACGCCACAGACATTGTTAAACTTGTAGGACATGACAAGGACATTGTAGGCGGCATTTATCCACAAAAAACACTGCCTCCTAAGATGGTTGTTAATACACTGGACAATGCTAGAACAGAGGGCGACTTGATTGAGGTAGGCACACTGGGCACAGGCTTTATGCTAGTAAAGCGCACAGTGTTTGAACAAATGATTGCAGCAGGTGCAACACCATATGGTGATGACATTGGACTTAGTAATGCTGAGAATAACAATCAGTATGATTTCTTTAACTGCACTATTGACAGCAACGGACGTTACTTAACAGAAGACTGGAGTTTCTGTCGTGCGTGGCGCAAATTAGGCGGTGCAATTTGGGCAGACACTACAGTAGCACTAGCACATGTTGGATACTATAGATTCCAACCAGACATGGGAGCAATTAAAATTGGAAACAGTTAACATTAAAGTAGATTTAAGCATTGTTACACATGACGCTGTAAGCGAACATCCATTTGTAAATATTAGCCTCAATGGGTATCCTCAATTTGGTGAAATCTGTGAACAGGATACAGTAGTTGATATTGATGTAGAAATTGAAGATGGCACTCAAAACTTCCTAACCATCGAATATATGAACAAAGATGCTAAACAAGATGTTCAAATAGGACATGATGGTGCAATTAGTAAAGACAAACGTGTCGAAATAAACAGTATCAGTTTTGACGATATTGAACTAGACTTTTTTCAAATGACAGACCCAGATACATTTAAATATGAGGCTATTGATCCTGAAGGCGCAGGCACAACAGGATATGATGCGACTAAACTAAGTTGGAACGGCAAAACAACACTACACTTTACGACTCCGATCTACATTTGGTTATTGGAAAACTTATAACGTATAAATACACTGTGTTTTAGGGATACCAATTTATGGATACAGTCGTAATCTATCCGGGACGTTTTCATCCGTTCCATAAAGGCCACAAGAGTGTTTACGATGCTCTTGTAAAGCGTTTTGGCAAGAATAGTGTATACATTGCTACCAGTAATAAGGTAGATCCACCAAAATCCCCATTCACATTTGATGAGAAGCGAGCAATGATGGCACTAACAGGTGTCGATCCAAGCCGTGTCGTTCAAGTAAAAAATCCATACCAAGCAACTGAAATTACAGACAACTTTGATCCCCAAAACACAATCGCGTTGTTTGCAGTCAGTGACAAAGACATGGCTGAAGATCCTCGCTTCTCATTCAAACCTCGTAAAGATGGACAACCAAGTTACTATCAGCCAGCAAGCAAAGACATGCAGGGCTTTGATAAACATGGATACATTATCACCGTGCCTACATTGCAGTTTAATGTGCTGGGCAAGCCTATGCGTAGTGCTAGTGAGTTTAGAGCAAACTTTGCACAAGCAGACAGTGAAACACAAAAGGCTATGATTACAGATTTATTTGGACAGTATGATCCAAAGACGCACAACACTATGGCACAAAAGATTAACGAACAACTAGAACGTGCAGACCAAATATTAGATCAACTTATTGAATTAGGTGCAGATGATTGTTACATCTTAGAAGCCTGTATTAGAGTTGACACACTTGTAGAGAACCTTAACATGAAACAGAGAAAAAAATCATTATACCAAGCAATCATGGAAGGCGGACATAGTTTACCTGTAAACGAAGCAGAACTTGCTTGTCCACTTGCTACACAAGACCTAGCAGTCAACACAGAGAACAGAGATAGAACTATAAAGCAGTTTAACTATGGTCCACTAAATGTTGATGTGCCAGGTGATTACTGGAAAGACATTGGCGAGTATTGGAACACCTCAGAAGAAGCAGCACTGGCCAGTAACTGCGGTAACTGTGTAGCATTTGATATCAGTGAGCGTATGAAGGATTGTTTGCCTGGTGATACATTTGATGATGACGGCGAACTAGGCTACTGTTGGATGCATCACTTCAAGTGCCACAGTGCAAGAAGTTGCCACACCTGGGCAAAAGGTGGTCCTATCAAAACTGAAAAAGAGAGTGCTGAATGGCAAGGCAAAGCATTTGGAGGACAGGGAGTTAAAGAAGAAATTACAGACTTTAACAAAGAAGATCCAATGAACAGTGTTATTGCTATTCGCGGTATTGGTACAATGAGTATTAGCAGTGCGCTGAAAGAGATAAGTGAAATGTCAGCAAATGTTTCAAATCTTGCTAAAGTAAAACATGCTAAAGGAATACAGGATAACTTTGATCGCTACATGAGTTTGCTAAACGTATACAATGATGGTATACAAGAAGCATACAGTGAACTAGCACAACAGCGCAAGCGTGGTGGCACAGCAAGTAAGGGTATAGACAAAGACATTAGTGAACACTGTGGTGATCCAATGGCAGATGATCATAAGCCAATGCGTATGTTGCTAATGAAATTGTATGATAAAGAAATGCAGTGTAAGCCAGGCAGTCCAGAACATTTTGAAGTTATGCAAATGATTGACGGCTGTAGAAAAAACATTGGACTAGAACTAGAAGAAAACGTATTTACTGACGTAGTGAATAAAGTCAAAGGTGATTTTAAGAAACGCAAGAAACTATTTGGTAAAGGCAAAGCCTAATGAAACTAGGTGAGTTAGGTGTAGGCAAAATTACTAAACAAAACGCTACCAAGGATGCTCCTATAGGTAGTGAGTATAGTAATGTCAAAAAATTGGGTCTTGGATCTGGTAAGCCTAAACTTCACAATAAGAAAGCAACTAAGAACAGTGATCCAAACACACTGTTTAACTTAGGTATCACCGAAAGCGTGGATGCATCATCTCTTAAACCGTTTGTTAAATTTTGCATACAAAGTTTAGAACTAAAAAGTATACCTAGGATTGTTATTACTAAAAAGAAATTAGATGGCACATTTGGATACTACAACACCAAAACAAAAACACTAACTGTAAGTTCAAGTGATCGTCATGAGGCAGACATTATGAGAACACTTGCCCATGAACTTGTGCATCTAGCACAAGATGAACAGAATCAAGACATTGATGGTAGTGATGGAAGCAAGCATGAGAATCAAGCAAATGCTGTTGCTGGTGTAATAATGCGCAAATGGGCTGGCAAAGATCCAAGTTTGTTTGAAAATGCGGTAACTCCAATGTTGTACCATGCAACATACAAACCGTTTCTTAATAGTATTATGAAAAACGGACTGGGTGGTAGTGGTGCACAAACACAGTGGGAAGATAGTAAGCCGGGTTATGTATACCTTGCTAAAAATCCAGAAGTTGCTGTCAGTCATGCAGAAGCAAACGAAGAAGTGCCAGACGAATACATTGACGATATTGTTGTGTTAAGTATAAATGCTAGTCAACTAGACCAGGACAACTTGGAAGATGATTCAAATGTAATGGACGATGATAGCACACTGGCATACAAAGGCATTATTCCTAGCTCTGCATTTAGTGTGCAAATAGATGAACTAAAAATAGAAAAGCCAGATCCAAAAGATACATTGGGTGTACAGCGTAAAGATATGCCTCAGGTTAAAAGCGACGACTATGCGGAGTTTATAGAATACTTAAAATCAAATGGTGCTAAATTTACCAAAGAAACTATTCCTGCTCGTGACCTAAAAGCAATGCAAAAAGAGTTCAGCGACCAAGGCATTATAAAGCAGTTGATGAAGAACATTGAACAAGGACCAAACAGAAAAGCAGTAATTGCTAGTAGTGATGATTACATCATGGATGGGCATCATAGATGGCTTGTTGCTATTAACACAGGCGCAGACTTAAATGTTTTCCGTATTAACTTGCCTGCTTATGAACTATATGATCTAGTAAACAAGTTTGAAAAGACATATTACAAAGACATCTATAATGAACGTGGAAGTATCGGCGTGCCACTTGCTAGTGGACTTGTAATGTCGCTGTTTCCACATCGTCCACTAAAGATTAAAAAGAGTACACCAGGTAAACTGCGCTATGACGAAACTATTACAACTGTAGACCTGCAGCAACTAGAAACGTTTGCAGATAAACTGTTTGCCAAAGTAGGTATTGATGTAGAGTTTACTCGCCATTTCTTAGATCGTGTAAATGATGAAAGAAACCGTAAACCAATTACCATGGCTGAACTTACTAGGTTGTTTAAGCAAGAGTTTAAGCGTTGGGCAAAGCCTATTGCACAAATGGGTCCTGGACAAGAAGCAGTAATGAAAGACTTGCAGACAGATATTAACTTGCCATTTGCACTACAGTATGACAAAGACAACAATGAACTAGACTTAATTGCTAAAACTGTTATGCGTAAAAAAGATTTTAAAACTCCTAACAGAGAGTTTCCTGTAGAAGGCTGGAGTGCGAAATACAAGAGTAGTATTAACTGCAGTAATCCAAAAGGCTTTTCACAACGTGCGCACTGCGCGGGTAAAAAGAAAAATGAAGATGACAGTTTAGGCAGTCAAATAAACTTTCCTGGATATGAGAAAAAAGAAAAAAAGCCCAAGTACAAACCTGTTCCTAAAAAAGATAAGAGTATACTAGACAAAGTAAAAGGTTGGTTTACTGATAACATAAATGAAGCATATAAACTGAGACTAGAAAATGATGATGATCTGCTTGTGCTACACATTAGAAATACTCGCACAGGTGAACGTGCGGAAGTACGCGGCAATCCTAACTATGAAATAGACTATGATGAGAATGATGAACTACACCAACTGCTGGATGTTATTGGTAAAGCAAGCAACATCAGTGAACTAATGAATGGTGAAATTGTAAGTGTAAATCCAAAGCATCCAGATGGTCCAAAGAGTTATGCAGCAATTGAAAAGGCTATGGACGAAGATGTTGACCTAGAAGAAGGCGTAAACGATCCGCACATTTTTAAAGCAGTGTTCCTGGCAGGTGGACCAGGCAGTGGTAAGAGTT